>OHQQ01000493.1_pt1 | contig 26055 bp, 19 predicted proteins | sample 1578211 | NCBI WGS metagenome assembly OHQQ01 (sample SAMEA3879539, study PRJEB24766) | human gut metagenome | biome: human-associated habitat; feature: feces | place: USA | collected 1985/1987
CTCCTGTGCGTGGAACTGGCGGCCATAGGTGGCGTGGTTCTCATATTTACCGCGACAGACCACGCTCTCGCCCGCATGGAGCTCGCCCACGATCCCGCACACCACGGTGACCGTGCCGCCGCCGGAAATTTCAAACACCGTGTAGCCGTTGTCCGGGTTCTCGTAGATAATGTCCTCCACCGTTCCCTCGATCTGTTCCAGCTCCATGCTCCTCACCCCCTTGTGACATAATTATTTATAGTATAATCGTTTTGGTGTTATTTGTAAAGGAATTGGGCAGGCCCTGCTCTATACAACCTCTCAGCTCTGGCGTTGCGTGAGGCTTTTTTCCTCTTCGCCAAGGCCTCCCCTACTAGGCAACAAAAGAGCCGCCCTTCTGCGGTTTCGCAAAAGAGCGGCTCAATTTTTACAAGTTTGCGTGCGGTCTTGCTTTTTCCCGTTTCAGCTTCCGGAACACAACGATATACGCAGGGATCAGGAAGAAGCAGGCAAAGAACCAGGCCACCGGGTTTGCAATGCAGGCGGCAAAATAGCCCCACAGCGGCACGAACAGGAAACCCACCATAGCACGGGCGATCATCTCTGCCACACCGGCAAACATGGCCAGGCTGGAATAACCCAGACCCTGAATGGTGTAGCGGTAAATGATAAGGACTGCCAGCGGGATATAGAACACGCTGTTCCAGAAGATGAAGCTCTGGGCGTTGGCCATGATCTCGGTTTGGCTGCTCTCAAGGAACAGGCCGATCAACGCCTTATCCAGCACGCGCAGGATCAGGAAGGATACCACACTGTACACACAGCCGATGCCCAGGGCAGTGTTCACGCCCTTGTTCACACGGTTCAGGTCGTGGGCACCCATGTTCTGGCTGGCGTAGGTGGTCATGGCCGTGCCAATGCTCTCCAGCGGGACGGACAGGAACTGTGCCGCCTTGCCGCCTGCAGTCTGTGCTGCCACGATGTCACTGCCCAGACCATTGACTGCACCCTGCAGCACGACGGAACCGATGGCCGTGATGCTGCACTGCAGACCCATGGGGATGCCCATGCCGCACAGCTTGACACAGTGCTGTCTGCTCAGGCGGCTTTCTTCTTTGTTCCAACGCAGCTCATTATAATGCTTGAGGATGTACCACAGGCTGCCCAGACCGGCCACTGCCTGGCTGAACACGGTGGCGAATGCTGCACCGAACACGCCCATCTTGAAGACGATGATACAGAGCAGATCCAGCCCGATGTTCAGAAAGCTTGCCACCAGCAGGAAGTACAGAGGCCGCTTGCTGTCGCCCAGAGCGCGCATCAGGGCACTGGTCATGTTGTACAGCAGGGTGAAGGGGATGCCGATAAAGATGGTGCGGATGTAGATGTCCGCCAGATCAATGATGTTGTCCGGGGTATTGGTCCAGACCAGAATGGAACGGGTCATGGCCACCGTGACCACGGTAAGCACTGCGGCAAAAAAGACACTCAGCCAGACGGCATTGGCGGTGTAGCGGCGCATCTCCACATAGTCTTTCGCACCGAATGTCCACGAGATGGGGATGGAGAAGCCGCAGGCAATGCCATTGACAAAGCCCAGCACCAGATAGTTCAGACCGCCCACACTGCCGACCGCCGCCAGCGCTTCCACGCCCACAAAGCGGCCCACGATGATGGTATCCGCCAGATTATAGAACTGCTGGAACAGGCTGCCCAGCATCAGCGGCACCGCAAAGGCAAGGATCAGCTTGAGCGGGCTGCCCTGCGTCATATCTTTCGTCATACGCACGTTCCTCCTTGGAAAAGCATCACAGACCTTATCACACGAATTTTTTCCGACAAAAACGCCCTGCCGCGCAATGGGCAGGACGTTTTTGTTCATGTGGGTATTATATCAGGTTGCGATGAATTTTCAAGAGGTTTTTTCAAATTTTTCAGTGCTTCCCGGCCAGATGCTTCAGCAGCTGGAACAGAATGCTCCAGAAACCTTTTCCGGCATTGCCCGAAGGCGGGGTCTCCTCATTCTGAATAATGTGCGAGGAACTGTCTGGTACGCTCTTCCCGGGGGTGGTCGATGAGCTGCTTGGCCGGGCCCTCCTCCACAACCACGCCGCCATCCATGAACAGGATGCGGTCGGCCACATCGCGGGCAAAGTGCATCTCATGGGTGACAATGATCATCGTGGTCTTGCGGTCGGCAAGGTCGCGCAGGACCTTCAGCACCTCGCCGGTCAGCTCCGGGTCAAGGGCGCTGGTGGGCTCATCAAAGCAGAGGATATCCGGGTGAAGCGCCAGCGCGCGGGCAATGGCCACACGCTGCTGCTGGCCGCCGGAGAGCTGGTGCGGGTAGTGACCGGCCCGCTCCGAAAGGCCCATCTGCGCCAGCAGTTCTCTTGCCTGCTGTTCCAGCTCCGCGTGGATGGCCTTTTTATTCGCCTGATACTCCGGACGTTCCTTTGCCAGCAGTTCTCCTGCCAGCATCACGTTCTGTAAGGCCGTGTACTGCGGGAACAGGTTGAAGTTCTGGAACACCAGACCAAAATGGAGCCGCTTTTTACGGATTTCGCTTTCCTTCTGGGTGGCAGGGTCGGCGGCATCCCACATGGTCTCGCCGTTCACCTTGATAACACCCGTGTCAGGCCGTTCCAGAAAGTTCAGGCAGCGCAGCAGAGTTGTTTTGCCGGAACCGGACGAGCCGATGATCGCCAGCGCTTCACCCTGCTCCAGATCCAGGGAGATGTCCTTCAACACATGGGTCTCGCCAAAATTTTTCCCGATACCGGAAGCTTCGAGCAACGCCATAATCTATCTGCCTCCTTAGCAGCGGAAATAATCGAGCTTTTTTTCAGCCCAGTTGAACAGGATGGTCAGTGCGCCTACAAACACCAGGAAGAAGAGCGCGGTGGAGAACAGCGGCCAGATCAGGCCCTTTGCGCTATACTCCTTGGCCATCATAATGATTTCCTTGTTGGCAATGGTGTTTGCCAGCGAGGTATCCTTGACCAGCGTGATGATCTCGTTGCCCATGGGGGGCAGGATGCGCTTGACGACCTGAAGCAGGGTCACCTTGAAAAAGATCTGTGTTTTGGTCATGCCAAGCACCTGCCCGGCCTCAGTCTGCCCCTTGGGCACTGCTTCAATGCCGCCGCGGTAGATCTCAGAAAAATAGCAGGCATAGTTGATGGCAAAGGCCACCACCGCCGCCACCATCCGTCCGCCGGAGCCGGAGGGCCATGGGTTGTTCATACCCAGCAGGCCGGGGCCCAGATAGATCACGATGATCTGCAGCATCAACGGAGTGCCGCGGATGATCCAGACAAAGGTCTTGACCAGCCCGGCCAGCGGCTTGCAGCGGCTCATGGAGCCAAACGAGACCACCAGCCCCAGCGGCAGTGCAAACAGCAGTGTCAGGGCAAAGAGCTCACAGTTGAGCAGAAACGCGCCGGACAGGCGCATAAGAATCACAGACACAAAAACACACCTTTTTTATTCAGAATCCATATTCCCCTTCCATCACAGCCGGTGAAAGTTCCCTCTGCTCGGGAGCCTTTCACGCATCGGCAACAAAAAGCCTCCCTCACCGAGGGAGGTTGCATCGCATAGCGATGACGGAAGGAGTTGTTCAACAAATTCAGTCAGCCAGTGCCAGATCGTACTGATCGGCCAGTGCCTGCATAGTACCATCGGCCTTCAGTGCATCAAAGGCCTCATCCACAGCGGCGGCAGCATCACTGCCCTTGCGGAATGCCACGCCGTACTCCTCGGCGTTCAGCTCGTCCACGATCTTCAGGTCGGCATAGTCAGTGCCCTCACCGATCATGGCGTTGGCCAGGGTCAGGTCAAGTACAGCGGCATCGGCAGTGCCTGCGGCAACTTCCATCAGGCAGTCGGTCTGAACGCTCTTGGAAACGTAATCAGCCTGTGCCAGGTTCTCGTCTCCCTCAATGGCGGCCTCACCGGCGGAACCAGCCTCGGCGACCACGGTCTTACCCACCAGGTCAGCGGTAGAGGTATAATCGGCGCCATCTTTCACAACGACCACCTGTGCATTCTTTGCATAAGCCTTGGTGGTAGCGGTGTTCTGCATGATGTCATCGGTCAGGGTCATACCGTTCCAGATGCAGTCGATGCTCTTGGCATCCAGCTCCACGACCTTGGTATCCCAGTTGATCTCCACAAACTCCGGCTCCACGCCCAGCTTTTCGCAGACAGCAGTGGCCAGCTCGGTATCAAAACCGGTGAAGTTGCCATCGGCATCGGTGTAGTTCATGGGCTCGTAAACAGTGTAGCCAATGACCAGCTTGCCCTTGCCCTTGATGTAATCCAGGTCGCTGCCTGCAGCCTGGGATGCGGCAGCACTGCCGGAAGCAGAGGCCGAGGCAGATGCGGCAGTGGAAGTGGAAGCGGCACCGCCGCAGGCGGCAAGGCTCAGTGCCATGGCACCGGCCAGGAATGCGGATACAAGACGTTTCATATACGGTTCCTCCCTCAGTGGCAAGCAGCTTCGTTTTATTGCTTTACCATGCTAAATTGCTAAACTGTGGTTATAGAATAGCGCGTTTTCAGCCATTTGGCAAGGGGGAAAACTGATTTTTCGCAGTTTGCTCAAATCTTTACTGCTTTACCACGGCAAAGCGGTCATTTTGACAAAACAAAAACGCCGCGTCGGCAGCTGCCAGACGCGGCGAGAGGTTTCTCTCTGAAAACGCAGCGGAATGCCACCGCCCTCCTATCCGGGAGAGCCGGTGCGCGATTGCGAGACCGAAAAGGGTTTCCTCCTCAGCTCAGGGCATCCAGCGCCGCCTTTTGCAGATCGGTGATGTCGATGGTACACAGAGCCTTCAGGTCGGCATCGTCTCCGGAAAGCCCGGCGATCTCGGTGCGGGTCTTGCCCTTGAGGGCATCACAGAAGCCTTCGCTGTGCTCATACCACTCCTTGCCCAGCGCCGATGCGCCGCGCATCCCGTAGTCCTCACCCAGCTCCAGTTTGGTCTTGACGAGGTCCGGGGCTGTCACACCGCCGTCCGACACCACTGTCAGGGTCGGCTCGGCCATATCCGCAATGGCGCTGGTCACACGGCGGTCCGCATCGGTGGTCAGTGCCACGATGCTCACATCCACCTGCGCATTCACATCCTTGTCATCGGTGGCGGTGATGTCCGAAGTCCCGTTCACCGCTTCGATGCCCAGCGCGGCCCTGTCGCCCTTGGCGGCACCCAGTGCCCTGGCATTGGCGCAGGCCCGGGTCACGGCATCCCGGTAACGGTCCACTGCAATGGTGCACCCGCTCAGCAGGTCGGCATCCGTGGGCTTGCCATCCTTATCCACTTTGAGCATGGAGACCTGTTCCGGGGTCATGCCGATCAGGTAACTGGCAAAGGCATCCGCCTGTTCCGCCCATCCCTTTTTCAGGGAAGAGACCTCGGCCAGCGGGTAATCGTCCCCCTTCTGCCGCTTGGTGCGCCAGTCGGTGGGCAGGGTCACATGGCCGGTGCTGTCCGCCGAAACAGACACCTCCAGCTCGTCCAGCAGAACACTCTCCAGTTTCCCCTCGTCATCCAGCAGGACAGCGGCCGCTGCCAGTTCAATTTTCCCTGCCCTGTCCTGATCGGTGGCCTCTGTCACCACACCCAGACCGGTTTTCCATGCCGCTGTCTGGGTCTGTGCGGAGGATGTGCCGCTGCTTCCGCTCATGCTGCCGGAGCTGCCCGACCCGGCGTTCGTTTTGCCACAGGCGGTCAGCAGCAGCGCCGCCGCCATGGCACAGCTCCAAAGAGCCCGATGGTTCTGATTCATAGATACGCTCCCTTTCCACACGGCCCGTTGGGCCTTTGCCCCATAGTATGTCCAGAAGAGCGTAAGATTACGCAGCCGACGGGAGTTTTCCAAAGCAAGTGTCCGCTGGGGTGGGACCCTGTTGCCACAGGCAATAGGGCGGGCGATGGAATGGCCCGTTTCACTTGCGCGGAAAAGTTCCCCGAGTGCTGCGCGCAGCCGCTTACATCAACGGACTCAGCAGCCGCAGCAAGCTGTCCAGTGCTGTGCCCGGCAGATTGGTGCGGCAGTCGGAGCGCATGATTTCCCGGCACTGCGGCAGGGTGCGCTCCACATCCTTCCGCAGAGCGGCGATCTGGCTGTTATGGAAGAGCAGTGTTCCGCACTCAAAATGGAGAAACAGGCTCCGATAATCCATATTGATGCTGCCCACCGCGGCCACACGGTCATCACTGACATAGCACTTGGCGTGGAGGAAACCGGGCGTGAATTCATAAATGCGCACACCCGCCCTGAGCAGGGGCAGATAGTAGGAGCGACTGAGCCGGAACACCAGCTTCTTATCCGGGATCCCGGGCAGGATGAGCCGCACGTCCACCCCGCGCTTGGCCGCACTTTTCAGAGCATCCAGCATCTCCTCGCCCACGGCCAGGTAGGGCGTGTAGATATAAACATATCTCTGGGCCTGAGAGAGGATGTCCAGATAGACCGTCTCGGCCAGCGGCTCCTCATCCAGCGGACTGTCCGCGTAGGGCTGCACCACGCCATCCTGCACTGCGGGCAGGCGGGTGGGCGCAAAGGCGGTGTAATCGGTCTCCTGCGGGCGGAAGGCGTTCCATACATTGAGGAACATCACGGTAAAGTTCCAGACAGCGGCTCCTTCCAACCGGATGGCCGCATCCTTCCAGTAGCCGAAGCGCTGCTCGGCATTGATATACTCATCCGCCAGATTCACGCCGCCGGTGTAGGCCACATTGCCGTCAACCACCACGATCTTGCGATGGTCGCGGTGGTTCATCACCAGCGAGACCAGCGGCACCACCGGGTTGAAAGGGATGCAGCGGATATGCGCCTTCTCCATGCGGATGACAAAATCACTGGGCAGGCCCAGCAGGCTGCCAAAATCATCGTAGATCAGCCGCACATCCACGCCCTGGGCGGCCTTGCGGCGGAGGATCTGCTCCACACCGTCCCACATTTTGCCGGAACGGAGGATAAAAAATTCCAGAAAGATAAATTTTTCCGCCTTGTCCAGATCCGCCAGCAGCTGGGGATACATCTCCTCCCCGCAGGAAAAGTAGTGAGCAGCGGTATTCCTCCAGGCCGGATACGGCCCGAACTTTGCCACATAGCGGCTCAGGTTCCGGCTGGAGATATCCAGCGCATCGGTCTGGCCCTCGGGCTGGGCAAGCTCGGTCTGATGGGCCTGTTCCACCTTCTGCATCCGCTCCCGCAGATACTTGGCGGGGGCCTTGTTGCCAAAAGCCAGATAAAGCGCGCCGCCCAGCAGGGGCAAAAGACCGATCAGAACGATCCAGCCGATCTTATAAGCGCTGTTTTCATCCTTGCGCACCAGATACAGCACGATCAGGATGCTCAGCGCCTTCAGGGCACCGTTCAGCCAGACCCGCCCCGCCGTGAACGACCAGAATGCCCAGAGCAGCCAGAGCACCTGTAAAGCCACCAGCACCGCTGTGATCGTGACACGGTTGAAGATACGGTTGAAAAACTTGACGATGGGCAATCTGAACATGTGGTAACCCTCCCCTGCCGCCCACGGCGATTTTTGATGCTGTTAGTATAGCGCAGAGCGGAAGATTTTGCAAACAAAAAAGCGCCCACAACGGCTTTCCCCGCTATGAGCGCCTATTCAATCGTGGCAGAATTTTTCCCGAGGGTTGTCCGCTTATGCTTCCGCGTCCTCATAACCAACCAGCAGGCCGCCCAGCTCTGCATAATAGCTGCACAGACCGCCGCATTCGCTGATGTCCACCTTTGCTCCATCAAACACAGCCTTTACCATGTGCTTCAGGCGCTCAGCGGCGGCGGGATTGCCGCAGTGAGAGATATGGAGCCTGCCGTTGGTGTAGCCGTGCTCCTTGAGTTCCAGCACGATGCGTTCCAGCGCACCATGCTCACCACGGGTCTTGCAGAGAACATCCAGCTCTCCGGCCTCACTTGCCTGTCCGATGACCCGGATGCCCAGCATCCGCGCCATAGCAGCAACAGCAGGCTTCACGCGGCCATTGCGGGCCAGATTGGCCAGCGATTCCAGCGAAAAGAGCAGATGGGTGTGCTTGTGGTAGCGGAGCATCTCTTCACAGACCTCGTCAAACTCCCTCCCCTCAGCCAGCAGATCCCGCAGATGCTCGGCCAGCAGGCGCTGCTCCGGGCCGGTGGAAAGGCTGTCCAGCACGAACACCCGCTTGCCAGGGTTTTCCTGCTGGTATTCCTCGGCGGCCAGCTGGGCGGCATTGTAGCTGCCGGACAGAGTGCCCGTGATGGTGATGGCATACACCTCGTCGGCTCCCTCGTAGGCGGCCAGCCAATCGCTGACGTTGGGGCAGGAGGTCGAGGTCTTGCCCTTATAGGTACGCAGGGTCTGGGCCATGCCCAAGGCATCCATTGTGCCGTTGTCCAGATATTCGGCATCGTCGGTGATGATCTTCAGGGGAACGCATTCAAAATCCACGCCCTGCAAGGTGTACAGGCTGGCGGAGGAATCCACAACAATCTTGGTGTTCATAAGCATTTATCTCCATTCCGGCGGCAGAGGATGCCGCAGTTTTTCCTGTTGTTTGAATCACTATATCAGTTTTTCAAAAACCTGTCAACTGTTTTCTTGAATTATTTCAAAAGTTTTTAATTTCCTGTTGACCACATTTCCAAAACATGGTATACTGTCCGCATGAAATTAGAATCAAACCGCCGCGTTGCGGCCTGCGCCGCAGGGTTTGCCCTGCCCCGGTATGCAGAACTCCCCACCGTAGGGCTTTATCTGGATCAGAGTGTACAGTTTGTCAACGGGTGTTTCCGCACATTTCAGGGGGTGGAGCTCACCGCTTCCATGGTGAGCAACTACGTTAAGAAAGGGATCATCAGCCACCCCATCAAAAAGAAGTATACCCGGGATCAGCTGGCCTGCCTGATCTACATCGTAGTTTCTAAAAACGTCCTGTCCATGGAAAATATCGACAGCCTGTTCAAGATGCAGCGGGCGCATTATACCTCCGCGCAGGCGTATGATACCTTTTGCGATGAGCTGGAGAACTACCTGCCCTATGTGTTCGGCCTGACCAAAAGCTTTTCCGAGCTGGAGCCGGATGTTGATGATGCACGCATGCTCCTGCGCAGCACCATCATCTCGGCTGTAAACAAGATCTATCTGGACTGCGTTTTCACCGACCTGCGGCAGGAGCAGGCCCTCTGGCCCGATATCCTGCCGGATCTGGCATAACAACAAAAATGGCCCTCTCCGTCATGCTTTGCAAAGCAATGATGGAGAGGGTCATTTTTTTTTTTTCTTAAAATGTAAGTGCAGGGCTGATCTCATTGCGGCGCTGGGCCTGCACGATGCAGTCCTTTTCCGGCACGACACCTGCCGCGCCCAGGGTGTTGAACATGGTCTGCAAAGCAAGTGCCGGGGTGTTATTCTCCTGCGAGAGATGGCAGAGGGCAAACTTCTTGCATCCCTCCTGGATCAGCTCCAGCAGCTTTGCCGAGCACTCATCGTTGGAAAGGTGGCCCCGGTTGGACTCGATGCGGGAGCGCAGGTAGTAGGGATACCGCCCGCTGCGGAGCATGTGGAGGTCGTAGTTGCTTTCCAGCGCCACCAGGTCACAGCCGCTCAGGGCCTGATGTACCGGCGGGGTCAGGACTCCCAGGTCGGTGGCAATGGTCATAGTCTTGTTGTCCGGGGTGTGGATGCGGTAGCCCACGCAGGGCACGTCGTGGCTGGTGGGGAACATTGTCACACCGAAATCTCCCACATCCTCTTCCCCGCCGGACAGGGTGCGCAGCGCACAGCTGGCGGGCACAATGCCGTTTGCGTCCAGAAAATCCAGCGTATCGTCTGCGCCATACACCGGCAGCGGATTCTTTTTGAGGAAGGTGGTCAGCCCCTTGACGTGGTCAGAGTGCTCGTGGGTGACCAGAATGCCCGCACAATCGCTGATGTTCAGGCCCAGCTCCTTGAGCGCCGTCGAGGTGGTGCGCACGCCCTTTCCCATATCGATGATGATGTACTTCTCCCCCGTGCGCACCACGCTGCAGTTGCCGGAGGAACCAGAGTATAACGAGATGAATTCAGACATTTCAAACCTCAAGAAACGAACCTCTCCGTCATGGCTTCACAAAAGCTCCCTGTCAGGGGAACTTTTGTGAAGCAGACTGAGAGGTTCTGAATGATCACATTGCTGATTCCAGTGCGGCAGGCATCCGATCCACCTTGCTGATCTCAGCGCCCAGGCCGCGCAGCTTTTCCACGATGTTCTCGTAGCCGCGCTCAATGTGGCCGATCTCCTCGATCTCGCTGGTGCCGTCTGCCATCAGGGCAGCCACGACCATGGCCGCACCGGCACGCAGGTCAGAAGCACGCAGGGGGGCAGGGTTCAGCTTGTCCACACCCTCAAACACGGCCACCTGACCGTCCACCTGCACCACTGCACCCATCTTGCGCAGCTCGTCCACATAGCGGAAGCGGTTATCCCACACGCTCTCGGTGATGGTGGAGGTACCCTTTGCCACGCTGAGCAGCACACCCATCAGGGGCTGCATATCGGTGGGGAAGCCCGGGTGGGGCATGGTGTTGATCTTCAGCGGCAGGATATCGCCCTTGCGGGAGACGCGGACGGAATCATCGAATTCCTCCACATCCACACCAGCACGGCGGAGCTTTGCCGTGATGGGTTCCAGATGCTTGGGGGTGACATTTTTGATCAGAACGTCGCCGCCGGTGGCAGCAGCGGCAACCATGTAGCTGCCCGCCTCGATCTGGTCAGGGATGATGCTGTAGGTGCAGCCGTGCATCTTTTCCACGCCGCGCACCTTGATCACATCGGTGCCGGCACCGCGCACATCCGCGCCGCACATATTCAGGAAGTTTGCCAGATCAACGACATGGGGCTCCTTGGCGCAGTTTTCCAGAATGGTCTGGCCCTGTGCCATCACAGCGGAGAGCATACCGTTCATGGTAGCGCCTACGCTGACCTTATCAAAGAAGATATGGGCACCGTTCAGTTCCTTGGCACGCACGGTGATCATGCCATAGTCCACGCTGTCCTCTGCACCCAGCGCGCTGAACACCTTGAGGTGCTGGTCGATGGGGCGGGGGCCCAGATTGCAGCCGCCGGGCATGGCCACCTGTGCCTTGCCAAAGCGGGAGAGCAGCGCACCCAGGAAGTAGTAGCTGGCACGCATCTGGCGGGACAGATCGTCCGGGACGTTGGTGCTGTTCAGGTGGGTGGTGTCGATCTCGTAGGTATTGCGGTTCAGCATCTTGATGCTGGCACCCAGGGTGCTCAGGATCTTCAGGCTGACTGCCACATCACTGATGTCCGGCAGGTTTTCGATCACACAGACATCTGCCGCCAGAATGGTGGCAGGCAGAATGCCCACAGCCGCATTTTTTGCACCGGAAATGGTAACTTCGCCATGCAGGGGCTTGCCGCCCGTAATAACAAACTTTTCCAATTTTATAATCTCCTTGTCGCAGGCCCGCCAGCGGCAGGGCCACTCAGGGTTCTTGCTTGATCTCTCCGCGCACCGCTGGGCACACACCCTCACGATACAACTATCTTATTATACACAACTTCGGGCAAAAAGCAAAGCCCCCTTTTCCCCTGCCGGATTATTTTCTGTTTTGCCCAGAATCTGCGGAGATATTCGACATTTTTGTTTCTTATTTCAAAAATTTTACAATCAGCGCCCCTTACCAGACGCAATCCTCGCTGCAGGTCTCCTTGATCCAGCCCAGTTGATAGGCCTTGACCAGCTGTTTCAGATCGTGTACCCGCTCCCGCAGGGTCTCGCCCTCGTCCGTCTCTTCCACCAGAATGCGGTGGTTCTCCGTTTCCAGAATGTTCTTCTGCGACACGATGTCAATGTTTTCGTTTACGGCCTTTTCGGCACTGACAAAGGGCTGATGGGTCCGCAGGGACATGGTGCGGCTGGAGTACACCAGCGTGTACCCTGCAATGCCGGTCTTTTCATGGTAGGCGCGGCAGAACCCGCCGTCAATAACGACCAGACGGCCCCCGCCCTTGATGGGGCTCTCGCCGCTCTTCTCCCGCACCGGCACATGGCCGTTGACGATGTGGCTGGTGCCGGGCAGGCCGAATTCCGCCAGGATGCGGCGGCAGGCGGCCTCTTCGTTGTACCATGTATAATAGGGGTCCTTGACTTCCTCGTGGGTGGCGGGGTCGGCAATATACAGCCGCTCAAAGGTGGTCATGGCGCTGCGGCCGAACAACGGCGACAGCTTGCCGCACCACAGATACCACAAAAAGTCCTGACCGCTCCGCCGGGCAGCGCTTCCCTCGGGAGCAAAGTAGCCGCAGCGTGCCCGCTCGTCACAGTAGTCCATCAAGCCGCGGCCCGAGTAGTTGTGTCCCTCGAACCGCTCCACGGCAAAGCTGCCGTTTTTGGTCATGGGCACCACACCGTGGTAGAGCAGGTTGCCGTTCTCGATGTGGTAAACGCTGCCCTTGGCATACAAAAATTCCACATGATGCTGCAAACGCTCGCTCTGCCGGAAGGATTCCACCAGCTTGCGGAGCACCAGCCGCTCATCATCATTCAGGGCGGCGGGGTCTGCCGGGTCAACGGTGGGGAAGCTGGTGTCCCGCAGGGGGTACGCCTGCCCGTTCAGGGTCACTGTTCCCTTTTTCCAATCGATGTGCCGCAGGAAATCCCGACCCTGCATCTTGAAATCCGGGTTGCGGTCGATGACCTTGCACTCCATCTTGAGCATCAGAATGGTTACGGCCTTGTGCATCACGGCACAGCGGTGGAGCATGCCCTCGGTGTAAGGGCCGCGCGCCGCGTCGGTGTGGGGCATCCAGAGGGTCAGGTCGTCATTTCCGTAGAACTGCTCGGCCATCCGCTGCAGGTGCCGCAGGTTGATGCCGTAGCAGTCCTCCAGCATGGCATGGTTGTGGTAGGCCAGTGTCGTTTTGAGCACAGTGCAGACGCAGATGGGACTTCCGGCGGCGGCACCCATCCAGACCACGTCATGGTTGCCCCACTGGATATCCACATGGTGGTGGCGCATGAGCTGGTCCAGTATGATATCAGGCCGGGGGCCGCGGTCAAACAGATCCCCCACGATGTGCAGCTTGTCCACAGCCAGCCGCTTGATGAGCTCACACAGCCGGACAATGAACCGGTCAGCGCGGCCATTTTCGATGATGCTGCCCACGATCTGCCCATAATAAAGGTCCTTGTCGTGGTCCTCAAAGTGGGCATGGAGCAGCTCATCCAGAATATACCCGCAGCTGGACGGCAGGCAGGAGCGCACATGCTCCCGGGTATGCTTGGAGGACACCAACCGGCAGATATCAATGAGCTGAAGCAGGGTCTCTGTGTACCAGTGGTCAAGTGCTTCCTCATCCGCGCACTCGGCTTTGAGCTGGGGCAGCTTCTCGTTGGGATAATAGATGAGCGTTGCCAGCTCGGCACGGGTCTGCTCCGGCACACTGTCCCCCAGCACGATGTCCACCTTTTCCCGGATGACACCCGAAGCCGAGTTCAGGATGTGGACAAAGGCCTCGTTTTCACCGTGCAGGTCGCTCATAAAATGTTCGGTGCCCTTGGGCAGCTTGAGCAGGGCCTGGGTGCTGATGATCTCACTGGCGGCGGCTGCCTGCGAGGGGTAATCCCGTGCCAGCAGGGAGAGATATTTCAAATGATCCCGGATCTCCTCGTTTTCGGTGCGCATGACATCCTCCGTCTGATATGTAGTATTTTTGCATGATATATAATATTCTATCATAGTATACCACATTCCATGTCATAAATGGTATAATAAACAAGAGTAATTCTGTCAAATCTTTTGCAAAGGACTTGGATATTATGCCCAAAACCATTTCTGTTGCCGTGCCGGAAGCCTGCACTCTCTGCCCCAGGCAGTGCAAAGCCGACCGGGCCGCCGGGCAGACGGGCTTCTGCGGGGCGGGCCGCACCCTGAAAGCGGCCCGCGCTGCCCTGCACTTCTGGGAGGAGCCCTGCATCAGCGGCACCCGGGGCAGCGGCACGGTGTTTTTCTCCGGCTGCACCCTCAAGTGCTGCTTCTGCCAGAACTACCCCATCAGCGCCGAGGGGCTGGGCAGGGAGATCACCGTAGAGCGCCTGGCCGAGATTTTTCTGGACCTACAGGCGCAGGGAGCCCACAACATCAACCTTGTCACGCCTGGGCAGTGGCGGCCCTGGATCATCGCCGCCCTCGACCTGGCCCGGGCGCAGGGGCTGCATCTGCCCATCGTCTGCAACACCGGCGGATACGAGACCGTGGAGAGCGTGCACGCCTGGCGCGGCTTCATCGACATCTGGCTGGCCGACCTGAAATATGTTTCCCCTGCCCTTTCGGCAGAGCTTTCCGCCGCGCCGGACTATTTTGCACAGGCCAGGCCCGCCATTGAAGCCATGATGGCTCAGGCCGGGCACCCTGTTTTTGACAGCGAGGGCATCCTGCAGCGGGGCGTGATCCTGCGCCACCTTGCCCTGCCCGGCCATGTGGACGACAGCTTTGCCGTGCTCGATCAGATGGCGGCTTGGAACAAGGCCGACCCCGGGTGCTTCCTGCCCAGCGTGATGAGCCAGTACACCCCCTTCTATCAGGCGGCAGACCACGGCATCGGGCGGCGCATCACCACCTACGAATACCGCCGGGTGGTCAACTACGCTATGGATCTGGGCCTCAGTTCTGGCTATATGCAGCAGAAGAGCAGTGCAAAGGAAGAGTATACGCCCAGCTTTGACCTGACGGGGGTGTGAACCCCACCGTCATCCCTGCGGGATTCTTTCGTCAAAACAACCAAAATTTCTTTTTCTTTTTCTCTCGGCCGAAACAGCATTTGCTTGCTATCCGGTGCGCAGTGCGGTATAATGGATACAACAATGTGTTCTCACATGAAATGGATCCCAGAAACGACTTTTTAGGAGGAGCGTTATGGAACACTACAATCCCATCCTCGGCAGCGAGCCCAACGGCCAGAAATTTATCACCTGCGGCGAGATCATGCTCCGTCTGACCCCGCCGAACTACGAAAAGATCCGCATGGCATCCAGCTTTGAAGCCAGCTACGGCGGCAGCGAGGCCAACATTGCACTGGCCCTGGCCAACCTGGGTGTGGACAGCACCTTCTTCAGTGTAGTGCCCAACAACAGCCTGGGCAAGAGCGCGGTGCGCTGGCTGCGCTCCAACGATGTGCATTGCACCCCCATGATCCTGACCGAGCCCAACGAGACCCCTTCCAACCGGCTGGGTACTTATTATCTGGAAACTGGCTACGGTATCCGCGCTTCCAAGGTCATTTATGACCGCAAGCACAGTGCCATTACCGAGTATGACTTCTCCCAGGTCGATCTGGACGCTCTGCTGGACGGCTACGACTGGCTGCACCTGAGCGGCATTACCCCGGCACTGGGCCCCAACTGCCGCGGCCTCATCATCGATATGCTCAAGGTGGCCAAAAAGAAGGGCCTGACCGTCAGCTTTGACGGCAACTTCCGCTCTACCCTGTGGAGCTGGGAGGAAGCCCGCGATTTCTGCACCGAGTGCCTGCCTTACGTTGACGTTCTGCTGGGCATTGAGCCCTACCACCTGTGGAAGGACGACAACGATCACAGCAAGGGCGACTGGAAGGACGGCGTGCCCCTGCAGCCCAGCTATGAGCAGCAGGACGAGATCTTCCAGCATTTCATTGCCCGCTATCCCAACCTCAAGTGCATTGCCCGCCATGTGCGCTATGCCCACAGCGGCAGCGAGAACAGCCTCAAGGCCTTTATGTGGTACGACGGCCACACCTTTGAGAGCAAGCTCTACACCTTTAACATTCTGGATCGCGTGGGCGGCGGCGATGCCTTTGCCAGCGGCCTGATCTACGCCATGCTCCACGACTACCGCGCCATGGACATGATCAACTTTGCCGTGGCAAGCAGCGCCATCAAGCACACCATCCACGGCGATGCCAACATCACCGATGATGTCAGCTCCATCCGCAACCTGATGAACATGAACTACGACATCAAGCGGTAACATTCCTTTATACGCAAAGATCCCCTCCGGTACGCGCACACCGGAGGGGATCTTCTTATTATGCTTCAATCTTACAGAAACGCATCCAGCATCTTTTCCAGCGGGGTGCGGGTGTCAAGCTCCAACCCGGCTTTCTGTTTCAGCATCAGGATGCGGCGGACGCTCTCGTTGAGGCGTTCCTCGCTGATGGTTCCATTCTGCACAGCCTCCAGTACACCGTCAAAGGCTTCCGGCAGGTCGGGCGGCATCAGCAGAAGATCTGCCCCGGCGTTCAGCGCCGCTACAGCCGCTTCTGCTGCAGAATAGTGGTCACGAATGGCTTGCATGGACAGCGAATCGGTGCAGATGACCCCAGTAAAGCCCAGCTCCCCCCGCAGACGCTCGGTCAGCATAGTGTAGGAGAGCGACGCAGGCAGGCCGTCCTGCGTTGCATTGGGAGTGGTGATGTGGGCGGTCATTACTACGTCGGCCCCAGCTGCGATTCCAGCCGCAAAAGGCTTCAGCTCCGTCTCCCGCATCTCTGCCCAAGTCTTGGTGCTGCTGGCCGTGCCGTAGTGGCTGTCCTCTGCGGTATCTCCGTGGCCCGGGAAATGCTTGAGTGTGCAGAGTATGCCCGCATCGTGAAACCCTTGCACAGCGGAGGCCACCATCTGTGCCGCCACTGCCGGATCCGACGAAAATGCTCGGTTCCCGATCACGGTATTGGCCGGATTGGTGTTCACATCTGCCACTGGAGCAAAGTCAAGATTCAGGCCGTAGGTTTTGAGGTAGCCTCCGATGATCTGCCCCATGGCACGGGCATTGGCCGGGTCCCCTGTTGTACCTACTGCCTGGGCACTCTGGTATTGGGGCAGATCAAAGCCGGAAGCATTGGCCAACCGGGCCACGCTGCCGCCCTCCTCGTCCACTGCGGTCAACAGACCGGTCCCGGATGCTGCCTGAAAATCTGCCAAAAGCTTTTTCAACTGCTTCGGGCTTTTCACATTCTGCCGAAACACCACAATGCCGCCCACCGGATACTTTTTCAGCCCCTGCCGTTCTGCCCAGGTCAGCCTTGTGCTATCAGACTGTCCACTGGGGTCCAGTGCCTCGACCCGCACCACGAACAGCTGCCCCACCTTTTCCCGCAGAGACATGGCAGCAAGCCGTTCCTCTACCGGGTCAATCTGGGCTGCTGCCAAGGCCGTTCCCGTCAGCAGCAGAGCCGCAGACAACAGCACAGCAGCTGCCCGCCGGATGATTTTTCGCACGAGAGACACCTCCTCTTTCTCTCAGTGTAGCACACCCTGCAAAGGTGCACAAGATGCAAAGATCCCCTCCGGTACGCACACACCGGAGGGGATTTTCCATATCAGAAATGCATCAGGAAAGGATCATGCGGTCATTGGCGAACTCGCCGCCGGACGCGATCTGGAACTTGGCCAGCAGGTCGGAGACGTGCAGGTTCTTCTTCTCTTCCCCGGAGACATCATAGATGATGTGGCCCTCGTGCATCATGATCAGGCGGTTGCCGTACTTGATGGCATCCTTCATATTGTGGGTGATCATCATGGTGGTCAGGTGGTTCTCCTCCACGATCTTGGCCGAGAGGGTCAGCACCTTGAGCGCTGTCTTGGGGTCCAGAGCGGCGGTGTGCTCATCCAGCAGCAGGAGCTTGGGCTTGTTCATGGTAGCCATAAGCAGGGTCAGTGCCTGACGCTGACCGCCGGACAGCAGGCCCACGCGGGCGGTCAGGCGATCCTCCAAGCCCAGGTCCAGGCTCTTGAGCAGTTCACGGTAGCGCTCCCGTTCGGCCTTGGTGATGCCGATCCTCAGGCCGCGGCGCTTGCCGCGCCGTGCGGCCAGGGCAAGGTTCTCTTCGATCTGCATGGTGGCGGCGGTGCCGGTCATGGGGTCCTGGAACACGCGGCCGATGTAGGCGGCGCGCTGGTGCTCCCCCAGTTTGGTCACGTCGGTGCCGTCAATGATGATCTTGCCGCTGTCCACAGGCCACACACCGGCCACAGCGTTCAGCATGGTGGATTTGCCCGCACCGTTGCCGCCGATGACGGTGACAAAATCACCTTCGTTCAATTTCAGGTTCAGACCGTTCAGGGCCGTTTTCTCGTTGACGGTACCGGCGTTGAAGGTCTTGGAAACATTCTGGATCTCAAGCATTTTTTGCATCCTCCTTCTGTGCCTTCTTTGCCGCGGGCTTTGCGAAGTACTTGCTCTTCCAATAGGGCACGGCCAGGAACACGGCCACCACGGAGGCGCTCAACAGCTTGAGCAGGTTTGCGTCAAAGCCGAGGGTCAGCACCAGCTGGATGACGATGTAGTAGATGATGGCACCCAGCGAAACGGACACCAGCTTGAGGGCAAAGTTGTGGAAAATGCGGCTGAACAGGGCCTCGCCGATGATGACAGCGGCCAGACCGATGACGATGGCACCACGGCCCATGCTGACATCAGCAAAGCCCTGATACTGGCTCAGCAGTGCGCCGGACAGGGCCACCAGACCGTTGGAGACCGCCAGACCCAGCACCACATTGAAGCTGGTGTTGATGCCCTGGGCACGGCTCATGGCGGGGTTGGAACCGGTGGCGCGGATGCCGCAGCCCAGCTCGGTGCCAAAGAACCAGTACAGCACACCGATGACCACGGCGCTGACCAGAATGACCATGATGATGGGGTTGTGCAGGGCAAGCTCCTTGACCCAGCGCAGAGAGATCAGTAGGTCGTACTTGTCCACGTTGATGGACTGGTTGGCCTTGCCCATAATCTTCAGGTTGATGGAGTAGAGGGCCAGCTGGGTCAGAATACCAGCCAGAATGGCCGGGATGCCCATAAAGGTGTGGAGCAGACCGGTGACAAGGCCGGTGGCCAGACCGGCCAGCAGGGCGATGAAGAGCGCTGCCCAGACGTTCATGCCGGAGAGCAGGCACATAACGCAGACCGCGCCGCCGGTGCCAAAGGAACCGTCTACGGTCAGGTCAGCCACATCCAGGATGCGGTAGGTCAGGTACACACCAATGGCCATGATGCCCCAGATGAGGCCCTGCGCACAGGCACCGGGCAAGGCACCGGGCAGGTTGGCAAGTCTTGCAAGAATATCCAAAACGTTTTCCTCCTGTAACTACACTTTTTTCTGATACGGGAAAGCGGAGAAGAGTAAAAATTCGCTCTTCTCCGCTGATTTTATTGTAAAGTCTCTTCGTTACTGCAGCGTGAACTCTGCGCCCCTATCAGGGGAGCTTTCTGCAAAACAGACTGAGCGCCTGTTATTCCTCAATGGCCTCGTAACCCTCGGGAACGGTCATGCCCAGGTCATCGCAGATGGTCTTGTTGTACTTCTTGGTCACGTTGGTGTACTCAACGGGCATGGTGGAGATATCGGCCTCACCGGTCAGAACCTTGGCAGCCATCTCACCGGTGGTGTAGCCCAGATCGTAGTAGCTGATGGACAGGGTCGCCACGCCACAGCCGGAGCAGATGCCCTCCTCACCGGCGAACACGGGCTTCTTGGCCGGGCGGCAGATGCCGTCGATGATGCCGGTGTTGGCAGCGCAGGTGTTGTCGGTGGGGACATACACTGCATCGTTTTCGTCGGCAGCCTTCTGGCAGACAGAGGCCAGATCGTTGGAATCAGAGAAAGCGTACTGGGTGGCGGTAACGCCCTTGGCCTCAAGGTACTTCTGGACCTCGTCTACCTGATACTGGCTGTTTGCCTCGGCAGAGCAGTAGAGCAGGCCCACCTTGGTGGCCTCGGGCAGCCACTCGGTGATCATATCCGCCTGCTGATCCAGCGGAGCCAGATCAGAGGTACCGGAGACATTGCCGCCCACGGTGCCATCGAAATCGGTCAGGCCCAGAGCAACACCGTACTCGGTGACGGAGGTGCCCAGAATGGGGATGCTGTCGGTGGCAGCCTGTGCGGCCTGCAGGGCGGGGGTAGCGTTTGCCATGATCAGGTCAACGCCTGCGGAAACAAAGCCGTTGGCGATGGTGGCGCAGGTTGCGGAATCGTTCTGGGCGTTCTGGAAGTCAAAGGTGACATTCTCGCCGAACTGTGCGGTCAGGGCATCCTCAAAGCCCTGGGTGGCAGCATCCAGAGCGGCGTGCTCCACCAGCTGGCAGATGCCAACGGTATACTTCTGGCCGTCAGCCGCTGCGGAAGAAGCCGCAGCAGAGGAAGCGGTGGAAGAAGCAGCCGTGGAGCTGGAGGAACCGCCGCAGGCAGTCAGGGCAGCAGCTGCGCCGCAGACAGCAGCGGCAGACAGGAACGAACGACGAGAAATTTTACGCATGATATTACTCCCTCAATTCTACTTTCGCGGCAGCAGGACACCGCATGAAAGTCAGTATTCAAGCGGCCAATCGCATCGCGCTGCCGCTTTACACTCGTGAAGTATATCACACTTTCCGCTCCAAAACAACCGGGGAACAGCCCGAATTATCAATCAAAGTAATTTTATCTATCACTTTTTTCGATGGTTCTGTGCCGCATCTGCATTCCTTCGAGCTTTTTCAGCTCACCGTCCAGCCAGAGCAGATTTTCTTCCAGCTGGGGGCGGTACTCTTTTGCAAAGTCGTACCGGTAATACAGCGCCTGCCACAGCTTTTCCTGCATCCGCCGGGCAAACACCGGCTCAAACAGAGCCTCCAGCCGCTCCACGGTATCCTCCAACTCCATGCACACCTGCGCCCAGCGCACATCGGTGGCCTCCCGGGCGGGCACATCGTAACGGGCCAGATAATCCCCCACCCTTGCCGCAATGACCTGCCCGCCGCACTGGGTGGGCTGCAAAAAGTAGGATACCTGCCCGTCCTTCGTGATCTCCTGCGCCAGCGGGTAAAGGGCGCAGACCAGCGGCTCGGCATCGTGGATGGCGCAGTGGTTCCCGGTGAGGAAGGGGCAGTTGCCGCGCTCTTCCTTCAGCGGGGTCAGCCGCAGCACCGGCAGACGGCTGACCCGCCCGATGCTTCCCCGACAGAACGCCCGGGCCACGGTGCGGGGCGGCAGGCGCAGGCGGGCCGCAATGCGCCACAGGTCAAAGCCCGACAGCACGATATCCTCCCGCCCCCGGCAGCAGCCGCCGCAGCCCGCGCAGGCAAACGAAAATGCCTCGTCCCGGGCAAGCAGGGGCGCGGTGCGGGTAAAATCGGTGCGGCCGCAGAGATCGACCTGTGAATCCTTGAGCATGATGGTTCTCCTGTTCTGTGAATGGTTTTGTTCCATTGTACCACAAAGCCGGGCACAGAAAAAGGGAGCGCATCCGCTCCCCTGTTCAGGACCCCCGGCTCACACGGCGGTAGACCGTTACGGCATCCTCGATGTGGTAGGGCGTGGTGCTGTGGTTTCCCCCTGCCCCGGCCGTGACCAGAATGTATTCCCTGCCCTTCACCTCGGCCAGACTGGCAAGGCAGAGCCCTGCCTTCCCGGTGTAACCGGTCTTACCGCCCAGGATCCGGCCACTGTGCAGCTCTGTGCCGTCCAGCTGGCTCAGCAGGGTGCTGTGCATCGTGAACCCCTGCGGGTGGCAGTTGGTGGCCGGAACGGTATACCGCTCCGTGGTAAACAGCTTGCGGAAGGTCTCGTTCTGCAGGGCTGCTTCCGTCAGCCGGGCCATATCCCGCACGGTGGAAACATGTTCTGGGTCGTGCAGACCGGTGGGGTTGCAGAAATGTGTGCCGGTCATCCCCAGCTCTGCCGCTTTCTGGTTCATCCGGGCCACAAAAGCTTCCTCGCTGCCGCTCACCTCCCGGGCCAGCGCTTCGCAGCACTCGGCCCCCGAGGGCAGCATGGCCCCGTACAGCAGATCCCGCACCGTGGCCGTTTCCCCGGCCTGAAACCCCGCCTGCGAGGCATTCTGGGCCTGCAGAGCCGGAAAGATCTCCTCGGGCAGGGTCACGGGCGTGTCCAGGTCCGGGTTTGCTTCTATGGCCAGCAACGCCGTCATCATCTTGGTCATGGAAGCCGGATAGATTGTGCTGTCGGCATCCTTTTCGGCCAGCACCTCTTCGCTGTCGGCCCGCAGTAAAATGGCATGGGGACTGTTCAGCCCATCCAGCGTGACCCGCCGGGGCCACAACAGCAGAAGCAGGGTCGCCAGCACCAGCAGCCAGAACAGCCGCCGGAAGGCTCTGCGCCGGTGCTTCCGGCGGTGCGGTGAAGTTTTCATTCTCGTTCTCATCCTTTTTTTGCAAAATCAAAAGCGCTTTCATCCCTTAATACGGGACGAGAGCGCCTTTTTCTGCAAAAAGTGGGGCCGCCCCACAAAAATTTGTGCAGCGGCCCCAAGCCAGTTTAATATTTTACCTTTTTACGTCATCTACAAGAACGTGTTCAGTGCTGTGCCTTATGGAACATGCTCTTGCGCTTACGCTCCAGCAGATAACCGGCAGCCAGCAGGACACCGCCTGCACGCACCAGAACATCTGCCATCCAGTTGGTGGTACCGGTCTGGATCAGCTTGCCGCTCTCCGGGCGGGCATCCTGTACCGGCGGATTCACGGGAGTCTCCGGGGCGGGCGTGGTCTTAGCGACTGCCTGCTCCACGGCGGGAGTGGTGGGCCGTGCATCCTGCACTGCCGGGGTGGTCGGCGTAGTGGGAGCCGGAGGAGTCGGATCGGAATCCTCAGGCGTTTCCGGTTCCGGGTTCGTGGGGATCACAGGGTCGGTCACTTCCCGCAGAGCGCCGTAAATGGTCACGGTGTACTGTGCGGAGTCGGTGCCGTCGATGTCGCCGGTGACCTTCACGTTGGAATCCGGGCCAAAAGCATCCAGCACGCCCGCTGCTGCGGTGGTGTTGGGGTTGTTCTGGCTCTCATAGCCCCAGACGATGGTATAGGTCTTGCCCTCATACTCGTACTCGGTGCCATAGACCATATCATAAGCGCTGGGAGCACCCTCTGCCTGCTTTTCGTAGTTGCCCCAGATGAGCTTGGTGTTGCCCTCTGCATCGGTGGTCTTGGTGAAGTTCAGGCTCTTACCGTTCACCACCATATCCCGCAGAATAACAACCTGATCGCCATTCTCAGCGGTCTGATAGGCAGTGTCGAAATTGTATCCGGCCTGCTTCAGCTCTTCCAGTGCCTTGCCGATGATCTCCGGGTCGTGGGAACCGTCTACATCCAGCATATAGTTCAGTGCGGCGGCGGGCACCCACACGGAGAGATACTGCTTCCCGGTCTCCTTGTTCAGATCAGAGAGGTAGGTGTAGGTCTGACCTTTATAGGAAAGGGCATCGAAGTTTGCGTGGGTATCATCCTTGGTCAGCAGGAAATTGGTCAGCTTGTCGCCCTGATCGTTCACTGGCCACAGGGTGTTGTCGGCCTTGTAGTCATAGGTCAGCGTGCCGCCAGTAACGATGAGCTTCTGGCCCTTGTCACTCTTAGTACCCACGATAGAGTTTACATCCACATGGGAGCCATTCCGAATGGTAGTGGTGGAGTTGCTGCCCAGAGAATAGATACCTTTGAGGAATTTGCCCTCAGTGATAAGGGTGCCGTTATCCATGGTAAGAGTTGCACCGTTACCGAGAACAATAGCGCTTGCACCTGTTGTAGCCTGCGAAAGGTGCAACTTGCTATTTTGATCAACCAGAATACTGCTTGGATTCTTGCTTAGGTTAACACGCAGAGCATGAGCCTTGCCCTTCATTTGCAGATTATATTCGCTCTCTCCGGTAACATGCAGTTTGGTCGCACCACTCTGACCGCCAACAAACATCATACCAACACTGCCTATGGAGGTAACCTTGCTCTTGCCGCTGATTTCTACTTCATCAAAACCAGCGTAGATGCCTGTGGGAGCTTCCAATTTGACCTCGCTCTTGTTGGTAACGGTCAGTTTTCCCTTTCCGTTACTCTCGGGGCCGTAGATGGCAGTACCATTCTGAGCACTGACGCTTCCGGTGGAGTTGTCAAATGTGATGTTGGTACCGCCACCGGGAGCAACGGAGATACCCATGCCATTGCCGCTGATATTCACCTCGGAATTATCGAAGGTGATGTCCCCGGCACCGCCCTCATAGTCGATGCCACGGCCATTGCTGTCGATGTTCAGCGTGCTGTCCTCTACGGTCAGGCTGGAACCGGTTCCGCCATAGATTGCTGAGCTCTGTGTTCCCTTGATCTCCAGTGTGCTGTCACCTGTTACCTTGATGTCATCGGTACTGTCAATGCCATAACCATTGTTGCCGTAGACTAAGCCTTCCTGATCATTATCGATCTTATAAGCACCGCTGCCCACCGTGTCAATGGTCAGGCTGGACTTGTCCTCTATGGTCAAATCGCCCCGCTGTACGATACCGCGTCCACCCTGCGTACTGGAACCTGCTTCTGTGTGCTTGATATCCACATCGGCATTGTCCGTCAAGGTCACATCAGAATCGTTAGAGATCACCATTCCGGTAGAAGTATGATCAATGTTCAGAGAGCCTTGGTCGCTGGTCTCGTCTCCTTTGATGGTCAGGGACGCACCCTTGCCCTTGCTGTCATCACCTGCGTTTTCGCCGCCCACGCGGATGCCTTCCACATTGCGGTTGGGGCTGCTCGTGCCCTCTTTTTTCGCGATTTTTGCTTCCTCGGCGGCATCCTCCAAGGCTTCCTTGCCATCAATGGTGTTTTTGCCGTTTAATGTAACGTTCACCGTGGAGTGATCCCGTGCAACAATACCAGCGGTGTTATCTTTTTCGGTCAGATTGATTTTGGTATTATCCAGCGTCAGGTCAACGTTGGTTTTTTTGTTATCATCATCATCTTTCAGATTCACACCGATATCAATGCCGTTGCCGCCGGTGGTCAGGTTGGAATCCCTGACTGTCAGGTCAACATCTGCACCCTCGCCCACCTTGATGATGGTTTTATTTTCTTTGGCATTTGCATCAGCGGGCACTTCAGCCGGGGTGTTAGTCTGGGTACTGGTATCGCTGGTATCTACATTCACGCCATCAACCACGATGGTTGCACCCGTCACATCCTCTTTGACCGTGATGGTGTTTGTGGTTGTGGTCTCAGACGTGGAACTGTTCTCTGCGTTGTTGCCAGAAGCATCGGTGGATTGTGTGTCATTATCCGTAGGTGTGGGTACCTCTGTGCCATTGTCGGAGTTATCGGAGTTATCAGTGGTTGGCGGGACTTCTTCCTTTGGCGCGTTGCCGTCCCTGACGTTGATCACACCATTATCCTCTTTATCCTCATTGACGTAGGTGCGGTTCGAGTCACTACCGTCAGCAGACTCGCCTTCTTTAACCTGATAACTGAACGCGCCATTACCATCCTGATCAACAGTTACACTGCCATCGCCCAGATAATACGTCACCGCAGAAGCACTGGGGCCAACCGTGCTCACTGCAACCGCAGTGGCCAGCGACATTGCTGCCAACTTGAATTTCTTGTTTGTCATTTTCTTCTGCTCCTTTCCAGTTCATGCTCACATGATCGAAAAGTGGTGGTCAAACAGCAGGCCGATCCTTTGTCAACTGTTTTTTGCATTGGAACGCGTTTCTCCCAAAAGCATTTCCAACCTTATGATAGCACATTGTACGAAAAAATCAAGCAAAAATAGAAACTTTTGGCAATTTCTTTGCCAGTGAAAGAAAGTACCGTGCAAAAACAACAAACCCCCAAGGAATTTCTTCCTCAGGGGTTTCATGTAAGTCGGCGACTACCTATTTTCACGCGCCGTTTCCAGCGAACTATCTTGGGCACGAGTGAGCTTAACTTCTGTGTTCGGAATGGGAACAGGTGGAACCTCACCGTCATCGTCACCGACCAATATGACTGGTTCAGTATAACATTTCTGTTTTACTTTGTCCAGTGTTTTTAGAAGGACGTGCCTTCAAAACTGAATAATCACTGCTAACATTTTGTCATTGACTTGAGAATTCAAGCGAATTGTGGTCAAGCCCTCGATCTATTAGTACACACTTGCTGAATGGATCGCTCCACTTACACATCGTGCCTATCAACCTCGTAGTCTACAAGGGATCTTACCTGATTGAATCAGTGGGATATCTTATCTTTGGGTCGGCTTCACGCTTAGATGCTTTCAGCGTTTATCC
>OHQQ01000537.1_pt1 | contig 24500 bp, 20 predicted proteins | sample 1578211 | NCBI WGS metagenome assembly OHQQ01 (sample SAMEA3879539, study PRJEB24766) | human gut metagenome | biome: human-associated habitat; feature: feces | place: USA | collected 1985/1987
CAGAATAGTACGTTTCTTATCGCTGCCGTCATTCAGCGTAAAACGCAGCAGCTTTTTGCTTTTCGGAACTGCTTCGCAGGCTTCTACTTTTACCACACGGAAATCAGACTTGCAGAAAGTATCAAAATCAACAAAATCCTCAAATAAAGGATCTACTTTTACTTTCGACAAATCAATTTTGGGAAGCACTTCACCATTTGCAGCTTCGTCTGCACTATTAACTTTATTTGCGGTTTTTTCGCCGCCAATATTTTTCATTGTCGGGAACAACAATACATCACGGATGCTACTGCTGTCGGTAAGAAGCATAACAAGGCGGTCTACGCCAATGCCCAAACCACCCGTCGGGGGCAGACCATGTTCAAGCGCGTTAAGGAAGTCTTCATCCATCATATTCGCTTCTTCATCCCCTGCGTTGCGTTCTTCTACCTGTTTCAGGAAGCGTTCACGCTGGTCAATCGGGTCGTTAAGCTCGGTAAAGCCGTTGCACATTTCGCGTCCGTAAATGTAACCTTCAAAACGGTCGGTAATTTCCGGATTATCCGGATTGCTCTTGGCGAGCGGAGAAATTTCTTTCGGATGGCCGGTAATAAATACAGGCTGAATGAGTTTATCTTCAACATATTCGTCAAAGCAGGCGTTAATAATTTTGCCAACACCAAAAGTAGGCTCGTATTCCACATGGATAGCATCAGCCATTTTGCGCGCGGTTTCCACATCGGTTACGCCTTCAAAGTTTTGTCCGGTGTATTTTGCTACTGCTTCAATCATGCTGAGGCGCGGCCAGGGCGGAGTCAGGTCAATTTCCTGTCCTTCGTAGGTTATTTTCATGGTGCCCAAAACCTTTTGCGCAATTTCGGAAATAATTTTTTCCGTTAAATCCATCATGTCGGTATAATCACCGTAAGCCTGGTAGATTTCAACACTGGTAAATTCCGGGTTATGTTTAATATCAATGCCTTCGTTTCTGAAAACACGGCCGAGTTCATAAACACGGTCAAAGCCGCCTACAACAAGGCGTTTTAAGTGCAGTTCGGTTGCAATACGCAAATAAAGCTGCATATCAAGCGCGTTGTGATAGGTAATAAACGGACGCGCAGCTGCACCGCCCGGAATGGTATTCATGATAGGCGTTTCAACCTCTAAATAACCGTTATCATCAAGGATTTCCCTGAGGCTTTTGATAATTTTACTGCGCAGCACAAAAGTACGGCGTACTTTGGGGTTAACAATCAAATCCACATATCTCTGGCGGTAACGGGTGTCAACATCCTTTAAGCCATGCCATTTTTCAGGCAGCGGGCGCAGAGATTTGGAAAGAATTTCAACATCAACCGCTTTAACGGAAAGTTCACCCATATGGGTGCGGAATACAGTGCCGCTTACGCCGATAATATCGCCGATATCAAGCAGTTTAATTAAAGCATATTTTTCTTCGCCAATAGCATCCTTGCGCACATAAAGCTGAATACGGCCGTCTTTATCCTGCATATCCATAAAGCAGGTTTTGCCGTGGCCGCGGATAGCCATAATACGGCCTGCCACGCGTACAACGGTTTCATTGGCAGCAAGTTCTTCAAAATTTTGATTGATATCACCGGAATAATTGGTAACTTCAAATTTATGGCCGAAAGGCTTCCAGCCGTGTTCTTCAATCTGGTGCATTTTGTTAATGCGCACCTGCATCTGTTCGTTAAGTTCTTTTTCGCTTATCGCTTCTTCTTCAGGAACCTGAGTATTCTTTGTTTCTTCAGACATTCTTTCTTATCGCTCCCCAACAAATTATTTAACTTCTAAAATCTGATAAGACAATTCACCTGCGGGGGTATGTACCTGCACCACAGAGTTTACTTTCTGGCCAAGAATTGCCGCACCTACAGGCGATTCATTGGAAATACGGTTTTTGGAAGGGTCAGCTTCGGTTGTGCCGACAATAGTATAGGTTTCTTCGTCGCCAAATTCCATATCTTTAACCACAACGGTAGAACCAAGCATTACCACGCCTTCTTTGTTGGAAGCACTGTCGATAACGGTAGCGGTGCTGATCATCTGTTCCAGTTCAAGAATACGGCCTTCAATAAATGCCTGTTCATTTTTTGCATCATCATATTCGGAGTTTTCGCTTATATCGCCATAGCCGATAGCTACTTTGATACGTTCTGCAACTTCATGGCGTTTTACAGAACGGAGATTTTCAAGCTCATCTTCAAGTTTCTTTAAGCCTTCGGCTGTTAAAATAGTTTCTTTACTGCTCATAAATAATGCTCCTTTTAATAAGTTCCGCCTGCCAAGCAATATTAAACAGTGCCAAGCATATGCCTGACACTGGGTTACGGAACAAATTCATAGTATTATAGAATAAATTATAATTTTTTAATTTGTGTTTGTCAACTTACTTAATTTTCAGTCTGCTTCACTGCAAAAATTATGCTTTGCTGCCAGAAATTTTTCGGCTTCGTTACGGTATTCCCGCAAAAGTGCGCCAAATTCCTCACAAGTATTAAGTTCATTAATGCGCCTGCGGTACTCTGCTGCCATGGGCATGCCTTTTAAATATGCACCGGCATGTCTGCGCATTTCCTTTACCGCAATAACTTCGCCTTTAAAATCTTTAAGCATCTGCAAATGCCTTTCAATCATATGCAGGCGCACGTCAAGCGGAACTTCGTATTTTCCGCAGCTGCCGTTCAGCGCATTTATAATTTCCGTAAAAATCCACGGATTGCCGTCTGCGCCGCGGCCTATCATTAAACCGTCACAGCCGGTTTCCTTAAGCATGCACAAACCGTCTGCGGCCGTTAAAATATCGCCATTGCCAAAAACAGGTATTTTTACGCTTTCTTTTACTTTTTTTATAACATTCCAGTCTGCTTTGCCGTTATAATACTGCTCGCGCGTCCTGCCATGCACGGCAATGGCTGCCACGCCTGCTTTTTCCGCCAAAAGTGCAATTTCGGGGGCATTAATATTTTTTTCGTCCCATCCGGCACGTATTTTAACAGTAACCGGAATTTTAACGCTGTCTGCCATACGTGCCAAAATTTCATACGCCAGCTGCGGATTTTTCATTAAAGCCGAGCCTTCGCCGTTATTAACAATTTTCGGCACTGGGCAGCCCATGTTAAAGTCAATAATATCTGCCCCGTCAGCCTCCACTATTTTAGCGGCACGGGCAAGCTCCATCGGATTACTGCCGAAAAGCTGAATGGCAGCCGGGCGTTCTTCCTGCGCAATACGCAGCATATCAAACGTTTTTACATTTTTATATAAAAGCCCTTTGGCGCTTACCATTTCAGATACTACAAGGCCGCAGCCAAGCTCTTTGCAAATAATCCTGAACGGCATATCGGTAATGCCGGCCATGGGCGCCAAAGCTACCGGCGCGCTCAGCCTGATATTGCCAATCTGCATTTTTCACCTCATAAAATAAGGCCTGCCGTTCAGCAGGCCAAAAATTTTTATTTTGCGTTCTTTTCGTAAAGTATAAGCAGGCCTTCCAACGTAAGGAACGGCTCAACCGCATCAATTACATCAGATTCGGCTGCCATGGTAGTTGCAAAACCGCCGGTTGCAATAACAATTGCTTCACCGCCAAGTTCTTCCTTCATTTTGCAGACGATTTCGTTCATCTGCCCTACAAAGCCAACCAAAATACCTGCCTGCATAGCGTTTACCGTATTTTTGCAGATTACGGCAGGCGGTTTTATAAGTTCAACACGCGGCAGCTTGGCCGTGCGCTGGAACAAAGCCTCCGCAGAAATGCCAATGCCCGGGGCAATAGCACCGCCGAGATATTCGCCGGTAGGCAAAAGTGCGCAAAATGTTGTGGCAGTGCCAAAATCAACAATAATCATCGGTTTGCCTTTGGAAGCGTATTTTTCAAAAGCAGCTACCGCATTAACTATACGGTCGGCGCCAACTTCACGCGGATTATCATATCTTAAGGAAATGCCGGTTTTAATGCCGGGGCCAACAACCATGGGCACCTGGTCAAAATAGCGCTCGCACATATGGCACAAAGGCACAATAAGCGGCGGTACAACGCTCGAAATAATAATCGCCTTAACTTCGTCCATCGGCATTTTAGTATAGTTAAACATACTTCTGAGCAAAATGCCGTATTCATCGGCTGTTTTGGAACGGTCAGTAGAAAAACGCCAATGCGAAACCAGGCTCTTGCCATCAAAAACACCGGCTACAATATTAGTGTTGCCAACATCAATTACTAATAACATTGCCTATCCTCCTGCGGAGTAAAATTACTAACTAAAGAACCTCGCATATTATATCAGAAAAAACCGGGGCTGTACAGCAAAATTTACTTAAGCGTATTTTCCGGTGCCTGCTGCCGGGCGTATTGATACATCACCGGCAATAACTTTTTCAACAGTTCCGTCGTCTTTTTTTACAATCAAAAGCCCGTCGGCATCAATATCAACCGCAAGCCCGCTGTAAGTTTCGCCGGGTGCTATAACCTTAACCTGCTGCCCCAAAGTGCAGGAATATTTGCGCCATTCTTCCAGAACCGGTGCAAACCCATTTTTTAAAACTGCTTCGTACAGTTCTTCCATATAAAACAACACATCGGCTAAAATCTGCACTCTTGAAACAGGTTCCTGCGCTACGTCGGCAACGGAAATTGCACAGTCTTTAATATCATCAGGCACAATATTTTTCGGCACATTCACATTAATGCCGGTGCCGATAACTATATAATTAATTTTGCCGAACTCTGCGCTCATTTCGGTTAAAATACCAACCAGTTTCCTGCCGTTCAGCAAAATATCGTTAGGCCATTTAATGGCAGCATTAACGCCACTGTATTTATTAACAGCCTTTACAACTGCAACAGCAGCCATAAGCGTGCATTTGGAAGCCTCCTGCGGCAAAAACGGCGGTTTTAAAACAACAGAAAACCAGTCGCCGCACGCAAACGGAGAAAACCAGCCGCGCGAAAGCCTGCCTTTGCCGCCGCGCTGTTCTTCGCTTACAACAACAAGCCCGTTGTCGCAGCCTTCTTCTGCCAGGCGTTTGGCAACATTATTGGTAGAATCCACGCTTTCGCAGTAATGAATGCTGTGCCCAAGCCATTTTGTTTTTAAATGAGTAATAATTTCTGCCGGTTTCAGCCTGTCCGGAGCAGATTTTAAAACATAACCTTTTTTAGGTACCGATTCAATATCATAACCCTCAGCCTTTAAAGCCTGAATATGTTTCCATACCGCAGTGCGCGATACATCAAGCTGGCGGGAAAGTTCTTCACCGGATACAGGCTCCTGCCCTCCGGCACGTAAAATCTCCAAAATGCGTCCACGCATAAAATCACACTCCTCGTTATCCTAAAGATTAACATTCTGTTAACGCAAAGTCAAGCAATAAAAAAACCGGCTTTATGGGCGGCCGTTAAATTGTATTTTTACATACATTTTAAACCATCCCACTAAAACCGGTATTTTATATTAATTTAAAGCGTGTTTTTCTTCCGTACTTACAACACCGGGCACTTCCTGATACTGCGGTGCTGCCTGCGGCTGCGCTTCCGCTGCCGGTACAGTTACGGCATCCGGCGGAATTACGGCCGGTGTACCGCTGTTGTCATCAGGCGGCTGTTCGTTTTTGTCCAGAATGCGCCCATATTTCATAAGCTGTTCAATTTCGCTGCCTTCCAGCGTTTCTTTTTCAATAAGCGCCTGCGCAATTAAATGCAGCTTGTCAATATTGTTTTGCAGCAGTTCTTCGGTTTTCTGGTAAGCCTCGTCAAGGAACTTACGGATTTCCTTATCAATTTTTGCCGCAATTTCTTCACTGTAATTTTTGTCACGCGCAATATCGCGCCCCAAAAATACCTGATCCTGACGGTGACCGAAGGTAACCGGGCCAAGTTCCGTGCTCATGCCGTATTCGCAAATCATCTGGCGTGCCAGAGAAGTTGCGCGCTGCAAGTCGTTGCTAGCGCCGCTGGAAATTTCCTTCAGTACCAGTGCTTCAGCCACGCGCCCGCCAAGCAGAACTTTCAGTTCATCAAGCATTTCGCTTCTCGTTGCGTAATAACGGTCTTCTTTCGGCAGGCTTAAAGTATAACCGCCTGCCCTGCCGCGAGGAATAATGGTAACCTTATGTACAGGGTCGGCGTTGTCAAGCAGCATGCCGACAAGAGTATGACCGCCTTCATGATATGCAGTAAGGCGTTTTTCGTTGTCGCTGATAACTCTGCTGCGGCGTTCAGGTCCCATAATAACGCGTTCAGCGGCTTCTTCCATATCGGGCATGTTAATCTGCTTTTTATTGCGGCGTGCGGCCATTAATGCAGCTTCGTTTACCAGGTTGCTTAAATCAGCGCCGGTAAAGCCGGGAGTACGCCTTGCAATAACGTCAAGTTCAACATCGCTGCCAACAGGTTTGCCTTTTACATGCACTTTTAAAATTTCACGGCGGCCTTTAATATCCGGGCGGTCAACCACAATCTGACGGTCAAAACGTCCCGGGCGCAAAAGAGCCGGGTCAAGAATATCCGGGCGGTTGGTGGCCGCAATCATAATAATTCCTTCGTTGGCACCAAAGCCGTCCATTTCTACAAGCAGCTGGTTAAGGGTCTGCTCGCGTTCGTCATGCCCGCCGCCAAGCCCGGCGCCGCGCTGACGGCCCACGGCATCAATTTCGTCAATAAACACAATGCACGGAGCGCTCTTTTTGGCCTGCTCAAACAAATCGCGCACGCGGGAAGCGCCTACGCCGACAAACATTTCCACAAAGTCAGAGCCGGAAATGCTGAAGAACGGTACGCCAGCTTCACCGGCAACGGCTTTGGCAAGCAACGTTTTACCAGTACCCGGAGGCCCGTATAAAAGCACGCCTTTAGGAATTTTAGCGCCAAGGTCATTATACTTTTTGGGGTGTTTTAAAAATTCTACAACTTCTTCAAGCTCCTGCTTGGCTTCATCAGCACCGGCAACATCTTTAAAAGTTACCCTGATTTTATCCTCATCGTAACGGCGCGCACGGCTTTTGCCAAAGTTCATAACTCCGCGTCCGCCACCGCCGCCCTGCATTTGCTGCATCATGAAAAACCAGATGGCAACTATAATCAGCATCGGCAAAAGCTGGCTCAGCACAGAAGTCCACCACGGCGGCTCCGGCGGCAGTTCAGCCTTAATTTCAACGTCACGCGCCCTCAAAGTAGGGATAAGGCTTTCATCCTTCGGCACAACCGTTGTAAAATCGCTGCCGTCCTTCAGCTTACCGCTGATAACATTATCAACAATCGTTACCTGCTGCACTTCGTCCTGCTGCACATGCTTCATAAAAGCGCTGTAAGTAATATCTGTTTTAGGGACTACGTTGGTTGAATAGGAATCAAACAACATTATCGCACAAATTATTATCAGCAGGTAGAATACAACATTTTTTAAAAATTTAGTCAAAATCTACCCTCCTTAACCTTTAGTTAAATTACAAATACCATTTCTATATTATAATATATTCTCCTTGTTTCCACAACATTTATTATTTGGCATAAGCTTCCGGCTTTAATACGCCGATAAACGGCAAATTGCGGTAATCTCCGGCATAATCCAGGCCGTAACCCACAACAAATTCATCCGGAATTTCAAAGCCCACATAATCGGCATTTAATTTGTTAACACGGCGGCTCGGCTTATCGCACAAAGCAACTTTTTTAACGGAAGCAGGTTTCTGCGCCATTAAAAGCCTTGTAATTGCTTCCATGGTAACGCCGCTGTCGATAATATCGTCAACCAGAAGCACATGGCAGCCCTCAATATTTTCAGAGCAGCTCAGGCGTATATCAACATTGCCGCTGGTTTCCGTACCGGAACCGTAAGAAGATGCCACCATAAAATCAATACGCAGCGGCAAATCAATTGCCAGCGAAAGGTCGGTGAAAAAGTAAATAGCGCCCTTTAAAAGCCCAATCATCACAATTTTTTCTTTATCTTTATAATCGTCATGTATCTGTTTGCCCAATTCTTTTACGCGCTTTTGAATTTCTTCTTCACTCAGCAAAACCTTTGCAATATTTTCATTCATTTTTTTCATCCTTTCTTCCGGCAAGCCTCATTACCAGCCATTTGCCGTCTGGCCTGGTTTTCCACCCGGCCTGCCTTACGCCGATTATCCATAAAACTTTGCTGCCTGCTGTTACCAGCAGCTTTTTATCGCGCTCTGCGCGCGGAACTTTATTGTCAATAAAATAATCTTTTAATTTTTTGCTGCCTACACCGCCATACGGGTAAAACCTGTCGCCGTCACGCCTTGTGCGGATACAAAGCTCATTACCGGCCATGGCAAGCGGCACAGCAGCCTGCTTTTTGGTTATCTTCGGGCATTCTTCCGCAGTGCTTAATTGCAGCACGCCGACATCCGGCAGATTAACTTCTTTTAATTTACCGGTACTTTCCGTAAGCACAGTAATTTCATCAAATACTGTACCGGCACTAATTAATTTTTTAACCTCCGGCTGCGCACCTACATAAAGCATGCCGTAAAAATATGCAACTGTCGTTTTGCCCGGCAGTGCCAGCATTTTGCCACGGCTTCCACATGTTCAAAGCCCAGTTCGCTTCCACAGGCAGCCATTTTCTCCCACATCATACGCACAACGCGCCTGCTCACTGCCGCAAACTCTGTTTTAAGAGCCTCTGCATTGCATTCCAGCAGTTTACCGTTTGCTTTAACATTTTTGTTATAAAAAACCTGCGTATGATAAGCAGCAAAATCATTATCTGCCCTGACAAGCTGCGCCGTATTGCCAAGAGCCGTTATTACATTAGGGTTAAAACTTTTTTCCAAATACGGCAGCAGTTCTTTTCGTATTCTGTTGCGGGTATAACGCACATCATCATTGGTAGAATCATTGCAGAACTGCAAGCCTCGTTCACGGCAATAAGCTTCAATTTCCGTACGCCGCACAAATAAAAACGGCCGCAGCAGTTTTCCGCTTGCAGTCTGCATTCCGCCAAGGCCGGAAGTACCGCTGCCGCGCATAAGCTGCATTAAAACGGTTTCTGCCTGGTCATCAGCCTGGTGCGCCGCAACAATGTAATCGCACCCTGCCTCTGCCGCATAGGCAAACAATGCTTTATACCTCAGGCGGCGTGCTGCGTCCTCCAGCGAAAGCCCGTTTTGCAACGCATAATCCGGTGCTTTTAAATGCCTGCATACAAATGCAAGCCCGCGCTCTGCACAGAATCTTTTTACAAATTCCGCGTCATCAAGTGCTTCCTGCCCGCGTATGCCATGTTCCACATGCATTACCGTTATTTTATAGCAGCATTCATCTTTAAGCTGCCATAATGCATCGGTAAGCGCCGCCGAATCCGCACCTCCGCTGCATGCCACAAGCAGCGCGGAATTTTGTTTAATATACTTTTTTATTTCTTTCAGCAATTTATTTACAGCATTGCCGGACATTTATACTCCTCAAAACAAAAAGGCACTCACCAAGGAGTGCCATTATGCTCTTATCTTTCACGGCTGGCACCGCGGCCGCCGCGTTTGGATTCAGTGTTGCGCTTAAGGTCAAGCAGCCTGTCGTCGCTGTCTTTTAAAAATTTTGATAACTTGTCTTCAAAAGAAAGTGCCGGTGCCGGTTTAAAGCTGCGGCGTTCCGTATTTACTGCCGGACGCTGCGGTTTTGGCTGCGGAGCCGGCGGCGGGGTAAGCTGTTTAATGGACAGCCCGATTTTTCCACGCGCATCAATAGATAAAACTTTAACCTTTACTTTGTCCTTTTCTTTCAGAAAATCATGTACGTCCTTCACATATACATTAGAAACTTCGGATATATGAATAAGACCAACCTTACCCTCAGGCAGCTGTACGAAAGCGCCGAAATTGGTAATGCCTGTTACTTCACCTTCAACGATTGCACCTACTTCAAGTGACATAAAGCAGACGATCCCCCTTAAATTAACTTGATATAGCACCATTATACCTTTCTTTTTAAAAATGTGTCAACCAAAAAATAAAAAACAGATAAATAATCTTAAGATAATTTACCTGTTTTTCTTATCCGAATCCTTATTTCCTTTTTCGTCGACAATAAATAACGGCACTTCATCCTTGCCGACCATGTTATGGTCCTCACGCGCAAGTTTTTCAATGTATTTTAAATCGTCAAGGCGTTTTTTCTCTGCTTCAAGTTCTTCTTTATCTTTCTTTAAATTTTCTACGCGCTGCGTGGTAGCTTCCAGTTCTTTATTTACCTGGTAAATCTTATACTCCTGCCGGGCAATAATAAAACCGCAAATAGCAAGAATTATCAGGCAAATCAGCAGAAAATCATGCCGTTTTTTCTTTTTGGTTCTGCTGCGCTCCGGCATAAGCACCTCCAAATTTTGGTTTATACTAAAATACCGGGCTAGTTAAGCCCGGCATTTTAATGCAGTTAAATTATTATTTTGCGTTAACCATGTCTTTGAAAGCTTTGCCAGCTTTGAAAGCCGGAACAGTAGCTGCCGGAATTTCAATAGCTTCGCCGCTCTGCGGATTTTTGCCGGTACGTGCATTGCGTTTACGTGCTTCAAAAGTACCAAAGCCAATCAGCTGAACTTTTTCGTTTTTAGCAACTTCTTCTTTAACGGTTTCAATTAAAGCGCATAAAGCTTTTTCAGCGTCTTTTTTAGTTAAGCCAGTTTTTTCTGCAACTGCAGCAACGAGTTCTGTTTTGTTCACAGGAAATCCCCCTTAAAGGTTTTTTATTTTATCTATGGGCAGCTGCTGCAAAAGCGCACAGCTTGCCGATAGAATTCATGTAATTGTAAGTTCGCTGTAAAACGCAATATTCCTGCTTATCAGGCAATATTTTTATTTTTTTTCACAATCTTTTATTTCAATTAATTTCGCCTTATTCCAAAAAGCGTCCAATTCGGCAAGTGTAAAGTCTTTCCAGTCCCTACCGGATTCTTCAACGCAGCTTTCAACGTACGAAAAACGCTTTACAAAACGGTTGTTGGCAGCGTTTAATGCCGTTTCCGGCTCAAGGCCGATATGCTTGGCGTATGCCGCTATTGAAAACAGCAAATCGCCAAGTTCATGTTCCTGTTCTTCCCTGTTTTTGAAAGCAACGGCTTCTTTAAGTTCTGCCGCTTCTTCCAGCACTTTATTCCATACTCCGTCATTATCCGGCCAGTCAAACCCGGCTTTTGCTGCTTTGGAATTAAGTTTATAGGCTCGCATAAGCGCAGGCTGGCCTTTGGTAACGCCGTCAAGAACATGGGTGCGCTCTTTCTTTTCGGTCTGCTTAATAGCATCCCAGTTTTGCAGCACTTCATCACTGCTGCCTACTTCAATGGTACCATATACATGCGGATGGCGGCGGATAAGTTTATTCACAATTTCGTCCACAACATCCTGCATGGTAAACGCGCCTTCTTCTTCCGCCAGGCGTGCATGGAATACCACCTGCAAAAGAACATCGCCGAGTTCTTCCTTCATGTTTTCGTAATCCATGTTGTCAATGGCTTCCAGAAGTTCGTACACTTCTTCAATAAGGCTTTTGCGGATGCTGCTGTGCGTCTGTTCCATATCCCACGGGCAGCCGCCGGGAGAACGCAGCGTTGCCATTACCTCGGTTAACGGACGGACATCCATCACGGAAACCTTTTCTTTATATTCCGGCACAAAAACACTGGTCAGGTGGTCGATATTTTCCTGGCGGTCGAGTTCATACAAAGGCACCGTGCGGCATTCTTCATCCGGCAGGCCCAAATTGCGCAAAAACCACACCGGCGTTTCATCATCAAGCACATCCATCAAGGCCAGCTTAACATCGGACGCAACAAATTTGCTGTACACCTGCGTTATCATCAGCGGATATTTCCCTGCGTCGGCAAGTGCTTCAAAATCGCTGCTGTCAATAATCCTCAAACCGGCAATCGGGTCAATGCCAAGTTCCACATACGCCAAATCCAAAAAACTCATGGAAGGCAGAATTTTTAATGCAATCTTTTCCGCAGCTGCACGTTCCCGCAAAAGCACAACCGTGCGTTCCGCCACAAGCGGGCTGCCCGGAACAGCATAAACAACATCCTGCGTCTGTGCTTTTTCAAGCACAAAATTTACAATATTGCCGTAAACATCTTCAAAAGACGCGCCTTCTTCATAAAAATTATCGCAGGACGTAAAATTAACTTTTTCTTCCGTCAGCCTCGATACGCTTGGATGCACAGCAGTACGCAGAATAACGCATTCCCCGTTTTTCAAAAGCTCCATGGTTTCCACCGAAAGCTGCCCGGCGCTGCCGGGGCCAAGGCCTACAACCGTTATTTTATGCATTTAATCACCTCCGCTTTATTTTAGAACCGATAAACGGTATTTTTTCCAAATCATCCTTGCTTACGGCTTTTAAAACAAACAGCAGCACTGCATAAACGGCTATCGCCGCAAAAATTGTAGTTATTGCCGCTATTGTATTGCCAAAAAGCCCGTTTACAAATGTATAAATAAGTTCTGCCGCTGCAGCCATCAGCAAAGTTGCCGCCAAAAGTTTTGCCAGCACCTTAACGTTAAACGTTATACCGCTGCGCAGCAGAAAAATAATGTTTAACAGCGCCGCAAGCCCAAAATTAATGTTGGAAGCCCATGCTGCACCGACAATATTAAGAGGTGTTACCGTTAAAAACATTACCGCACCGATTTTTACAACGGCGCTCAACAGCATATTCCACATTGGGACAGCCGTTTTGCCTATTCCCTGCAGCATACCGGTTGTTACCTGATGTATGCCTAATAGACAGGCTGAAGGTGCCAGATGGCGTATTGCCTCACCGGCCTGCGGTGCGTTGTAAATCATCTGCGCAATCGGCGTTGCCAGCACCCATAATCCGGCTGCGGCCGGAAGCGTTATAAGGCAGCAAATATTCATGGCCGTGCGCGATTTTTTTATAATTGTAAGTTTGTCACCAAGCGTAAATGCTTCTGAAATGGCAGGCACGATACCGGCAGCCAGCGAAACCGTAACTATGGTGGCCATCATAACAAGCGGCATGCCCATGCCGGTAAGATAACCAAACAGCGTTGTTGCCTGTTCTATTGTATAGCCGCTGGCATACAGGCAGTTTGGCACAAGCAGCATATCTATACTGCTTGTTACCGGCACCATTATGTTGGCGCACGAAACCGGCAGGGCCAGCATTGCCAGCCTTTTGGCAACGGTATAAACGGATTCTGTTTCCGTATTGGCAAGCTGAGGCGCATCCATCGTATTTTTACGCAAACGCCTGAAAAAAAAGCTGAGCACGATAAGGCCCGTTATCGCACCGGGCACGGCACCGAATGCAGCCCCGGCCGCGGCGTATTCCAAACCGTACGGCAGCAGGCAGTAGGCCAGCACAACCATGGTTACAACGCGCGTAAACTGCTCTAAAATCTGCGATACGGCAGGCGGCGTCATCATCTGATAACCCTGAAAATAACCGCGGAAGCTGGCAAGAATTGTGGAAAAAAACACTGCCGGCGTTAAGGCGATAAGCCCATAATAAGCACGCGGGTCGCGCACAAAGCCGCTTTCAACAAGCCACCCTGCACCGAAAAACAGCGTTAATGCAAAACACAGGCCGGTAACAACCATCAGCCCCAGCGAAATTTTAAAAACCTGCTCCGCTGCTTTAAACTGCCCTTTGGCAACTTTTTCGGATACTATAATGGAAATTGCTATCGGTATTCCGGCCGAGGAAACGGAAAGCATCAGCAAAAACACAGGGTACGCCATCTGGTAAAGGCCAATGCCTTCACCGCCCAAAAGGCGCGATAATAAAATGCGGTTAACCGAGCCGAGTATTTTAACCATTAAACCTGCCATAGTTAAAATCATGGCCCCGCGCAAAAATTTATCTGCCATTTGCCAATGCCTCCTTTCCGTTTAATTTTTACCTGCCAGCAAAGGTAAATTCTTTTCCAACCAGGGTAAAGGTTCCGTTTTTAAAACATTCATTTTCAGCAGCAGCTGCGGTTGTCTGCCAGTTTTTAACTGTATGCCGTTGCGCCCGGCATTAATCATTTTTAATAAAACATCGGTATCAAGCACTGCGTTTTCGTTAAAGGTTATGCGTACTTCATTTCCGCGCGTGCTGATGCCGGAAATGCGCATTTTGCGGCACAAACCGCGCACCGCCGCCACACGCCAGAGATTAACAATTTCTTCCGGCGGTTCACCGAAGCGGTCGGTAATTTCATCCAGCAAATCGTCTTTTTCGCTGTAATCAAGTTCCGCAAAGCGGCGGTAAAGTTCAAGTTTATAACGCGGGTCGCTGATATAACTGTCTGGTATATAACCGTCAACGTTAATTTCAACAATCGGGTCAGGTTCGGGTGTGTCTTTTTCCGCACCGTCCTTCAAACGCTTAATTGTGCTTTCAAGCATTTCGCAGTAGGCTGCAAAGCCGATACCGGCAATATGCCCATGCTGCTGCGCGCCAAGCAGGTTTCCGGCGCCGCGTATTTCCAAATCGCGCATGGCAATTTTAAAGCCTGCGCCAAGTTCCGTAAAATCGCGGATAGCCTGCAAACGCTTCTCGGCAATTTCACTGAGCTGCTTGTTGCGCCGGTATACAAAATAAGCGTACGCCAGGCGCGCCGAACGGCCTACCCTGCCGCGCATCTGGTAAAGCTGCGACAGACCGAAGTTTTCCGCACCGTCTATAATAATTGTATTGGCTAAAGGCACATCAAGCCCGTTTTCTATAATAGTGGTTGAAAGCAGCAAATCGCAGTTGCCTTCATAAAAATCTATCATTGCATCTTCCAGCATTTCTTCGCTCATGCGCCCATGCGCTATGCGTATGCTGATGCCCGGCACAAGTTTGCGCAGTTCACCGGCAATGCGCTCCAGCCCGGTAATGCGGTTATGCACGTAGTAAATTCTGCCGCCGCGCCGCAGTTCACGCTCCAGCGCTTCTTTAATCATGCCGCTGTCGTATTCGGCAACATAAGTTTCTACCGGCAGACGGTCTTCCGGCGGCGATTCAATTACGCTCATATCGCGCCCGTTAACAAGCGCCAGATGCAAAGTACGCGGAATAGGTGTTGCCGACAGGCACAATACATCAATGCCTGTTTTCCATTTTTTTATTTTTTCTTTCTGCGCCACGCCGAAGCGCTGTTCTTCATCTATAATTAAAAGCCCTAAATCGCGGAATACCACATCAGATTGCAGCAGGCGGTGCGTACCTATCAAAACATCAACATTACCTGCTTCCAGAGCGCTTAATATACGTTTCTGCTCTTTTGTGCTTGTAAAGCGGCTGATAGTTTCAACCCTGATGCCAAAAGGCTCCATTCTGTCGCGCACCGTCATATAATGCTGCTGGGCAAGCACCGTAGTCGGCACCAGCAAGGCAACCTGCTTGCTGTCCATTACCGCTTTAAACGCCGCACGTATGGCAACTTCCGTTTTTCCGTAACCAACGTCGCCGCATAAAAGCCTGTCCATCGGCACCGGCTTTTCCATATCGGCTTTAATTTCGGCAATTGCCTTTAACTGGTCCGGCGTTTCCTCGTATGGAAATTTTTCTTCAAATTCTTTCTGCCATTCGGTATCCGGCGAAAAAGCATGCCCCGGCACAATTTTACGCTGAGCGTATAAACGCAAAAGTTCTTCCGCCAGAATTGTAATGGCTGCCTGCGCTCTTTTCTGCGTACGGCTCCAGTCGCTGCCGCCCATTTTGCTTAAACGCGGAGCCTGTCCTTCGTTGCCTATGTATTTATGCAGCATGCTTACATGCTCAACAGGCACATACAGCTTGTCGTCACCCGCATACTGCAAAAGCAGGTAGTCGCGGTGGCGTCCGTCAACTTCAACGTTTTCCACGCCAATATAACGCCCAATGCCGTGTACGGAATGGACAACGTAATCGCCGGCCTTAATTTCCGAAAAATACTGCAGCTGCGCGCCCTTATTTTTGCTGTGCAGACGGCGGCGTTTCTGCATGCCGAAAATATCACTTTCGGTAATTAACAGCCAATTTTCATTCCAGAACCTGAAACCGGCCGTAAGCTCGCCGCTGATTACACTTACCCTTCCGGGACTGAGAAAGGGCTCGGCATCAACATATCCGGCCGTAATGCCTTTGCCCGTTAAAGTATCGGCAAGCCCGCGCGCCTTTATGCTGCTGCTCATCATAATAACCGGCACTATGCCGTCATTTAGCCAGCCGCGCAAATCGCCCGCCAAAAGCTCTGTATTGCGGTTATACGGTGCAACCGTGCGCACCGGCATATTAATCTGCGTAAAAGCGTTAAAATAATTATGCTGCAAAGCCGCAAGCGCTACTGCTTTAGCATTGCCGCAGGCTTCCGTCAGCTCCTGTACCCTCCATAATTCATCGGCATAAGCCTTATTTTCGTTATAAATTTTTTCCGCCAAATCCCACAAACGTGATGGTTCATCCACAAAAAGCATGGTTTTGGCACTTACATAATCAAAAACAGAGGCATTAAAACTTTCCTGTTCAGGTTCCTGCAAAGGTACAATTTTAATTTTCCCGAGATTTTCCACACTGCGCTGGTTTTCCAGGCTGAAACTGCGTATAGCGTCAACGGTATCGTCAAACCATTCTATGCGCAGCGGCAGTTTGCTGTTGATGGGAAAAATATCGAGAATATCGCCGCGCACACAAAACTGGCCGATTGCGTCTACCTGCTGCGTGCGTTCATAGCCAAATTCGGTGAATTTTGCAATAAGTTCCTGCTGGTCGGTTATGCTGCCGCAATTAATTTCTATGCCTTCCTGTGCCGCAGTTTTATCCGGCAGTTTCTGTAAAAGCGCTTCGGCGGTTACAAATACTATGCCGCGTTCCTCTCCGCGCATAAAACGCAGGGCAGCAACACGCTCCGCCTGTACCTCGCGGCTTTTGGCATCGGCCTGCACACGCGGCAAATCGGCAGGATACAATTCATACATCGGCAGTTCCGGATAAAACCAGTTTAAGCTGCGGCGGTATTCGCGTATTTCATCACGACCGCTTACAAGAAACGCCAAAGAGCCCTGTCCCGCAAAAATGCTGTCCAGAGCTGCAATAATAACCGTTTTTACCGGGCCGCTTACGCCATTAAGGCTTACGCCGCCTTTTTTTAATGCTTCTGCTGTGCGCCGCACTTCATTTATGGCGGCAACATTATCAAGCAATAAATTTTTCATAATCAATCCTGTAAAATATTAAAATGAAACAGGGTTTCAGCGTTGAAGCCAAAACCCTGCCCATAAACCTAAATTAAAGTTTAACTGCAAAATCTTTGCGGTCAAAGCTGTGTACAGCGTCTACAAAACGTACCGTACCGGTTTTGTAGCGCATGGAAACGGTATGAGTACGCACACCGCCGCCAAAATAACGCAGTCCGTTCAAAAGCTGGCATTCGGTAATAGCAGTTGCGGTAAACATGCAGTCATCACCTTTTACCATATCGTCAAGGGTTAAAACTTTATTTACATCGCCAATACCCATATCAAGGCAGCGTTTTACCTGAGCTTCGTCTTCCGGGCACAAACGCGCCTGCATATCGCCGCCAAGACATTTAATTGCTGCTGCTGCAAGTACGCCTTCCGGTGCGCCGCCGCGGCCGATATACATATGAACGCCGGTGCCTTCAATGCCGGCATTAACAATCGGGTTTACGTCGCCGTCGGTAATAAGATGAATACGTGCGCCTGCGCTGCGGATTTCATCCATCAAACCGTAATGGCGTTCACGGTCGAGCAGTACAATAGTTAAATCGCCAACTTTTCTGTCCAGTGCTTTGGCCACGCGTTCCAGGTTTTCCTTAACCGGAGCGTTGATGTCGATGCAGCCTTTGGCACGGGGGCCGACAGCAATTTTATCCATATACATGTCAGGAGCGTGAAGCAGGCATCCTTTGGGAGCAATGGCAATTACGGCAATAGCGCCCGGCTGCCCTTTGGCAACAAGGTTTGTGCCTTCAACAGGGTCAACGGCAATATCAACTTCCGGGCCGCCCGCACCTACATGTTCACCAATGTAAAGCATCGGCGCCTCGTCCATTTCACCTTCACCAATTACAACCGTACCGCTGATATTAACAGTGTCAAACATTTTTCTCATAGCGTCAACGGCAAGCTGGTCAGCACCGTTTTTGTCGCCGCGGCCAACGCTGCGTCCGCAGGCAATGGCAGCTGCTTCCGTTACACGAACGAACTCCATGGATAATTCTCTGTTCATTCCTACCCCAACTCCTTTATTTTAATAATCACTTCATAACAATTATGCCACGTTAACGAAGTTTCTGCAACAAAAAACTATTTTTTATATGTTAAGAAAATTTAAGCATCAGCAATTTAAACAAAAATTGGAAGGGCAGCACCAATGCCGTGTAGATAAGCAAAAAGCTGAAAAGCACCGTAGCCAGCGCACGCTTGAAATCAATAAGGTATACCGACTGCAAAGAACGCACCAAAAGATATACCATCCACAACAGCCCTGCCAGAATTGCCGCCGCCAGCACCAAAATGCCTGTAAATGACAATTTCGTGCTTAGCAATGCTACCGGCGTCAGCATTAAAAACGGCAGCGTTGTGTAGCCCAAAAGGCAAATCAGCCCGACGGCATCTCCGGCCAGCGCGCCCATAGTACACAAAATACCGTGCAGCAAAAAGCCGTACATTAAAAGGCATACGCCCGTTATAACCAGTACAACGGCAATAATGCCAAAACGTACCGATAAGGGCTGTTCCAGAAAAAGCTGGTTTGTTATCACGCCGCAAAACAGGCCGACGCTCATGGTAAAATACCACAGGCTGCGCCACAGGCATTTTTCCTTAACCAGCATTTCCATGCCGTCCCTGGTAGAAAACAATACATCAAAAGTTTTGCGCCTCATAAGGCATCACCTCTCAGCCTTGGGGACGGGTGCTGTTTTCATATCTGCCGCTGCACCGTTCAAAGCATTTTCAAGCTGAGATAAAATCAGTTCGCTCAAACGTGCTTCAAACAAAAGCTGCCACGGTTTTGCCGTTTGTTTTTCCTTAATTTCGGGTATGCCGTTTACGCCTATTAATTTACCGGCAGCTTCCAGAGCATCATAATAATTGCCTATTTCATCAACAAGGCCCAGCTGCTGCGCCTGCTTGCCGGTATAAACCCTGCCGTCTGCCAGAGCACGTACGGCGGCAGTATCCATTTTGCGGCCATTTGCCACAACGGCAATAAATTCATCATACAGCTGATTTACTATTCCCTGTAAAATTTCGCGTTCTTCCGCGGTCATTTCCCTGTCGGGAGATAAAATATCTTTATGCGGGCCGCTTTTGATTTTGCCGGTATAAACACCGATTTTTTTATACAAATCTTCAACGTTCATATAAGGCATATACACGCCAATGCTGCCGGTAAGGGTAGAAGAATTGGCATAAATAACGTCGCTGTAAGAAGCAAGCCAATATGCCGCAGAAGCAGCCTGGTCGCCCATGGAAGTTACTATCGGCTTTTTGGTGGTTTCTTTAAAGCGTTCCAGCTCGCGCCCTACTTCCTCCGCAGCAGTTACGCTGCCGCCCGGCGAATTTATATGCAGCACCAGTGCTTTAACGCTGCTGTCTGCCGCTGCATCACGGATTTCTTTCATCAGCTGGCCGCTGGTTGCAGCCTGCGTGCCGCCGAGCAGAGTCTGTTCAACGGAAGCCCCGTCAACAATCGGGCCGCTGATATTAATAACGGCAACCCTGTCGCCGACAGCTACTTTCGGCTCATTATTGTTGTTGCCGCCCAGCAGTGAAACAACAAACGACAAAACGGCAATCAGCAAAACAGCGCTTATAAAAATTTTTTTCAGCATATTTTCATCTCCTTATACGCAAAAAGCAGACCGTTAAACAGTCTGCTTTTTGGTTAATTTACCGGCTTTATTTTTGTTCCCTCAAAGCAGCGGCAATAAAATCTCTAAATAACGGATGCGGATGGGTCGGGCGGGATTTAAATTCCGGATGGAACTGAGCGCCCAGGAACCACGGATGAACCGCTTCCGGCAATTCAACTATTTCTACAAGACGGCCGTTAGGCAAAGTACCGCCAATGCGCATGCCGCCTTCCACAATTTTTTCTCTCAGGAAGTTATTTACTTCGTAGCGGTGACGGTGGCGTTCATAAATAAGTTCTTCGCCGTAAGCCTTCTGGGTAAGAGTACCGGCATAAACTTTGCAGGGATAAAGGCCAAGGCGCATGGTGCCGCCTTTTTCTTCAACATCAACCTGGTCTGGCATCAAGTCAATAACAGGGAATTTGGTTTCAGCATCAAATTCGCTGCTGTTGGCGCCTTCCATGCCGCAAACATTGCGTGCATATTCAATTACAGCGCACTGCATGCCAAGGCAGATGCCGAAGAACGGAATTTTGTTTTCCCTTGCATAACGAACAGCCATAATTTTTCCTTCAATGCCGCGGTTGCCGAAGCCGCCCGGAACGAGAATGCCGTCTACATCGTGCAGCATTTCGTCAACATTGTTGTCTTCTTCCATTTTTTCGGAATTTACCCATTTAATTTCAATTTCGCTTTCGTTGGCAACGGCAGCATGTTTCAAAGCTTCTGCAATGCTGATATATGCATCGTGCAGTTCAACGTACTTGCCTACAACGGCAATGGTTACTTTGCGGTCATAATGTTTCAGGATACGTGCAACCATTTTGTGCCATTCTTCCATATCTTTCGGCTTGTCTTCCATGTCCAGTTTTTTCAGTACAACAGTGTCAAGCCCTTGTTCTTCCATCAGCATCGGCACTTCATAAATGCTTTCTGCCGTAAGGTTTTGAATAACTGCTTCCGGGTCAACGTCGCAGAACATGGCCATTTTTTCGCACATATCTTTGGAAATCGGCCTTTCGCTGCGGCAAACAAGAATATCCGGCGAAATGCCGATGCTGCGCAGTTCTTTAACGCTGTGCTGGGTCGGTTTGGTTTTAAGTTCACCGGCAGCGGCAATATAAGGAACCAGAGTTACATGGATATACAAAACATCGTTTTTACCGACTTCTTTTTTTACCTGGCGGATTGCTTCGAGGAACGGCAGGCTTTCAATATCGCCGACAGTACCGCCGATTTCGGTAATTACAAAATCAGCATTGTCATCACGCCCAACGCGGTAAACACGTTCTTTAATTTCGTTGGTAATGTGCGGAATTACCTGTACGGTACGGCCCAGATAATCGCCGCGGCGTTCTTTATTGATAACGGAAAGATAAATTTTGCCGGCAGTTACGTTAGAGCTTTTGGACAGGTTAATGTCGATAAATCGTTCATAGTGCCCTAAATCAAGGTCTGTTTCGGCACCGTCATCGGTTACAAAAACCTCACCGTGCTGATAGGGGCTCATGGTACCGGGGTCAACGTTGATGTAAGGGTCAAACTTTTGGATGGTAACTTTATAACCGCGGCTTTTCAGCAGTCTGCCGAGCGAAGCTGCCGTAATGCCTTTGCCAAGAGAGGAAACAACACCGCCGGTTACAAAAATATACTTAGTCATAATTATCCTCCAATCAATAATTTATTTTAACTGCATTACATTCTTTCCGGTGCGGATACGCCTAAAATATTCAGCGCATGGCGCAATACATGCTGAGTTGCTTTAACAAGTTTAATGCGTGCCTGCTGCACTCCCGGGTCTACGCCAAGAATGCGGCACTGGTTATAGAAGGAATGGAACAAGCCCGCCAGTTCATGCACATAATGGGCAACGCGGTGTACCGCGCGCTCTTTGGCTGCCGAGGCAATAAGTTCCGGATATTCGCCCAGTTTTTTAATCAGTTCAATTTCTGCCGGGTCGGTCAACAAAGTATAATCGGCTTCGGCCGCTTCTTCAATGCCTGCTTCCTTAAGCTGGCGGAAAATGCTGCAAATACGCGCATGTGCGTACTGAATATAGTAAACAGGGTTTTCGTTGGATTTTTCCGTAGCAAGCGTCAGGTCAAAATCCAGCTGGCTGTCAATGCTGCGCATTACAAAGAAGAATCTTGCCGCATCGGTGCCAACTTCTTCAATCAATTCATTTAAGGTAACGCTCTGGCCGGTACGTTTCGACATTTTTACAAGTTCGCCGTTGCGGTACAGGCTTACCATCTGCAAAATCAAAACCTCAAGCTGCTCGGGGTTATAGCCAAGCGCGCCGACAGCAGCTTTCATGCGGGCAATGTAACCATGGTGGTCAGCGCCCCACAGGTTAATAACACGGTCAAATCCGCGCTCGAATTTATTGCGGTGGTAAGCAATATCTGCCGCAAAATAAGTGGGCACGCCATTGTCGCGGATAACAACACGGTCTTTATCGTCGCCGTATTCTGTAGCTTTCAGCCACAGCGCGCCGTCTTTTTCATACATATAGCCGCGTTCGGTAAGGTAATCGCAGGCTTCCTTAATTTTGTTGCCGTCGTGCAGGGTCTGCTCGCTGAACCATACATCATAAGTAACATTAAACGCTTCCAAATCTTCTTTCAGTGCTGCAAGCTTTTCTTTTAACGCAATGGTACGAAATTCTTCGATGCGCTGTTCTTCTTCCATTTTTAAAAACTTGTCGCCGTAAATACGTTTAATGCGTTCTGCCGTATCTATAATGTCATGACCGTGATAGCCGTTTTCCGGAAATTCCACATCAATGCCAAAAGCTTCAAGATAGCGGGCATTAACGGATGCTGCCAGATTGTTAATCTGGTTTCCGGCGTCATTAATGTAATATTCGCGGGTAACATTGTAGCCGGCTGCTTTCATTAAATTTGCAAGCGAGCTGCCAACTGCTGCTCCGCGCCCATGGCCTACATGCAGCGGGCCGGTAGGATTGGCGCTTACATATTCAATCTGAATCTTTTCATCTGTCGGCGCTTTTAAATTGCCGTAATTTTCACCGGCTTTTACAATGTTTGCAAACAAATCGCTCAGCCAGTTATTTTTCAAGTAAAAATTAATAAACCCCGGGCCTGCAATTTCAGCTTTTTCAACATAAGCGCAATCTAAATTATCTATTACAGCCTGTGCTATAATTCTCGGGCTGCATTTTAAACTTCTTGCGGACTGCATGGCAAAATTAGTTGCAAAATCGCCGAATTCTTTTTGAGGCGGTACTTCCAAAAGCACGTCAGTCAGTTCGCCTTCTTTTACAACTCCCTTTTCAATAGCGCTTAACGCAGCTTTTTTTATGGCATCTGCCAAAATTTCCTTAATGTCCATGCGCATCCTCCTCAATAGTTATCTTTATTTTCATTTCGCTCTGTTCCTGCCCGGCAATTACCAGCATATATTCAAGTTCAATGTTCCAAATACCGTCACGGCAGTAAACATACAAATATTCTGTGTTTGTTTTTAAACCGAATGTTATATACGGAGTTTTATAAACGCTTATACACTCCAGCCCCTGGGCAAATTCCTGGCGCGATTCCACCGTGCCGCTGCGGATAATTACCACATTATCATAATTCCATTTTATAGTGGTTTTTGTACCCTGCATGCCAACGGCTTCGGTTTCATCATAAAAAACGTAAAACTTTCCGTTTTTTTCTGCCATCCGCCCAAAGGAAATCGTTTCTATGGCAGCTTTTTCATTATTGTTTTTTTCATAACTTTTAACATGAATTCTGACTTTTTTCATTTCCATAAAAAGCACTCCAAAAATGACCGGAGCCTGCTTCACTTTCAGGTATCTTCACTACTGCAAAACGAAGCAAGCTCTGCAAAAATTTATCACGGTCCAAAAACTGCCAAAACTTCTTAAATATTATATCTCACCGTCACGGTACAGTCAACCGCATATAATTTTACAATCAACGATTTTGCTTGCTTTAATGCAATAAAGAAGTGTATAATTAATATATTATTTACATAAACCATACATGGGGAGGAATTTTAATGCAACAGGATTTAGGCAGTATTCTGGCCTATGCACTTTATTTTATTGTGCTGTTTGCCATCGGGCTTTACCATATGAAGGATACAGGCGATATGCAGAGCTATATGCTCGGCGGGCGTAAAATCGGCCCGTGGGTTTCGGCAATGAGTGCAGAAGCCTCTGATATGAGCGGCTGGATGCTGATGGGCCTGCCGGGTTATGCTTATGTTGCAGGCGTAAGCGCTTTCTGGATTGCTGTCGGGCTTGCACTCGGCACATGGCTGAACTGGCGTTTTGTTGCGCAGCGACTGCGTATTTACACCAAAATCGCCAACGATTCCATTACGCTGCCGGACTTTTTTGAAAACCGTTTTAACGATACCAGCAAAATTCTGCGTATTGTATCCGCCGTTTTCATTTTTATTTTCTTTTTAATTTCTTTCTCTTTCCTTTTGATGACTACAATATACCCTCTGTTTTTGATGCAATTGTGATGCAATTGTGTATATTTTGTGTCCTGATCTTAAGGCATGCTGGACGAACCTTCTGTCCGTGGGTATAATAGTACCATGAATACGCCATTCTGTATACACAGACTTAGGACAGGAGACGAAAATAAGATGAAGATAACCGGTATTGTAGCTGAATATAATCCATTCCATAACGGACA
>OHQQ01000547.1_pt1 | contig 24223 bp, 18 predicted proteins | sample 1578211 | NCBI WGS metagenome assembly OHQQ01 (sample SAMEA3879539, study PRJEB24766) | human gut metagenome | biome: human-associated habitat; feature: feces | place: USA | collected 1985/1987
TCACATCCGGAGACCTTACATCGAGACATGTGTATCGCATGCTCCGGGAGTTCGTCAATTTGCTTCACTAACTTTCAATATCCAAAAATTGTTTTTTGATTACTTTGGTGTAAATGACATAATAATGACGTATTCCATACAAATAATTTTTGAAATCAAGATATTTTGTATAAAAATAGCCTGATTTGCTCATTTTACGAAAACAGTTACTTCCAAAGCATCCAAATCCCTTGTTTTTGTATTTTTTTTGCAAAAAATAACGATTTTAATACAAAAACAAACAGCTTGCCTCTATTTCATCAAAGCCAATCAAACCGAATTTATCCTTAATTTACTAAAACATGCGAAAGAGCTGGGAAAAGTAAAATTTCCGTCTTAGAAACACATTATTTTTTACTAAAATTGTATAAAATGATCTGTTACGTAAAAAGTTGCTTTCTGAGAAGCTTGTTTTTTACTATTTTGACTATATTGAGGCTTTTTTCAAAAATCAGTAGTCCCAATACGGGCTGTTTAGATTCGTTACATCCGCAATGAGCCACGCTATTCATAAGATTGTCAGCAAAGAACGCTACCAATCGCATTTCTCTTCGCGGCGTTCGCCGCATCTCGGCATAAGTAAAGACAGCGAATTGTGCGCAAGCGCCCATCGCTGTCTTCACTATGCCTATGCGCGGCTCATTGCTCGCGTAACTTTCCATTTACTTTATTTCCTCCGCAACCAATTCTGCCCACGCCACAGCAAATCCGGCTCTGTGGGCGACCCGTTGGGAGGCAATATGTGACATGCTTGTGCCGTAATAGGGAACGGCACCTTGAGCGATGATATCCTGCGCCAGAAGTCTTACCAGAGTAGAACCCACATGCATTCCGACAGCATGGGAATCAACATTGATACCAATCTGCCAGAACAGAGGACTGTCGGCACTGGCACCGGCCATGCCAAGGATCTGTCCGTCTTTTGCTGCGGCAATACCCAGAACATCCGGGGCATAGGGATCGAAGGCAAATGCCTCATCAAAGCGGTTGTCTTCCCGGAACTGCAGAATGGCATTTTGGTCATACCGAATCAAATCGAAGGCGAGAGCATCAGACGCATCTGGCAAAGAAATGCCAGAGGAAGGCATGACATCGGCTTCCGGCAGAAAAAAAGGATGCGCCTGCGCAACACGGAGGTGGAACGGCAACAGCAGTTCTTCTATTTCCCGAAGTCTTTTCGCATCGAAGAACCATTCACCGGTTACATCGGCATAACGCTTTCTACATTCTGCAACAATTTCTTCGGAACCGGTAAATAATAATTTCCCATTGACGACAGCAATTTTCAAGCCACGGATCAAAGCCTCCTGAAAGTGGCGGCGTCCTTCCTGTGGAGCATAAATTGAAAAATGGTTCTCCGAATCAGCAACATCTGCGGGACTACAGCAGTAATCCAGTGCCAGTTGACGAGACAATTCTTCTCCATACATAAATGTCGGAACTCCTTTCACAATGGACCGCATCGGACGGTTTGAATGCTCGAAAAAGCATTTCACGCAAAGGTTCAGAATGTCTGTGGCTCCCAACCCTTCATCACCCGTTCCACGGTATACTCCGCAGCTTCCGCATCCGTCAGTTGGTGGGAGAAGTCGGCGCGGGTGGCAGGGGAGGCACCGGGGCCGTAGGAGTTGTATTCTCCGTAGTAGAAGTGGTCGTGGGGCTTTTTCCAGTCCTGCCAGCCGGCGGGGTGGATATGTGCACCCAGTTCACAGTGCAGGAACACTGTCTTTGCCCATTCTCTCCAGGGACGTCCCAGATAGATGGAATTGGGCGGGCAGTCGCTCTCTAATTTGCATTCATGGAACACGTAGCCGTAGGGCTCTTCCTGCGGGGTGGAGGCAGCAGTCACATAGCCGTAGATTACTTCAGACTCCGGACTTTCCGGTGGAATCCGGTCTCCGGGCAGCTTGGAGAAGATCGTGCAATGCTCAAACCAGGCAATTCCACTGCCGAAGATGAAATCCACATCACCCTGGATAAAGCAATTTTCATAATAATGGCGTCCTATGGTCCGGGGCTTGAATTCTCCGGGACCCTTGAATCCGCCGGGCTGAGCCTCTTTTAATGGCAGGGGGGCATCGAAGATCGTATCCTGACTGCCTAAGAACCGGCAGTTATAAAAGGCATTGCGGTCACCGTCCACATAGACGGCCAGTGCCTGCCCTACGGTGTGGCCGTAGCCGGAATCGTTCTGGAAAGTCAGGTTTCTGGCGGTAAAGTCATGAGTGTCGATCCGGACGGAAGCAGTACGGAAGGTACCTCGCTTATCCCCCTCCGGCATGAGATCGAAGGCAGCATCTCCATAGACAAGGATCGTCTCGTCACCGCCGGTACCCTCAAAAGTAATATTCGGACGGGTGATTACCAGCTTTTCCCGATAAATTCCTTTACCGATATGCAGGATCACCGGCGGCAGCTCTGAAACGGGAGCCGGGAACTGCTTTCCGGATTCTGAGGCAGGAACATCCGGCAGGGAAGCCAATGCTTCTCCGATGGTGGCAAAAGAAGTGCCCGGAATTGTATTTCCGGACATATTTACATACAAATGAATTGTGTCTGACATAAATAGAATACCTATACCTTTCCGTACCTCCGCATTTTCAAGCCCATTTCTCCGCTTTGCTTCGATCCGTGCTAAACATGTGCCACTGGCACATAATATATGCTTTAGTGCTTTGTATTATAGTACAATGTGAGGTACAAAATTGTGCGTAAAAAATAATTTTCAAATGATAACTTACAACAGCTTTTCAATTTTCAGATCCGGCTGGTCTGCCAGATTGATATATTCCTCGCCGTACTGTACTACAGGGCGGGACAATTTTTCCTTATTGATGTAAATGATTGTGACTTTTCGTCCATCGTTCAACAGACAACGGTTTTGCAGGCAGGAATTTACCACGTTTTCCAGGAAAGGAAGCAGAATGGAAACATCGTATTTCTGGAAGCCTTCCGTTTCGAACATTTCAATCACACAGAACGGACACAAAGGTCCTCTGTAACAGCGGGCTGCCGTCATGGCATCGTAGACATCCGCAATGGCTACCATCCGTGCATAAGGATCGATCTGGTTCCCTTTTAATTTCGAGGGGTAACCGCTGCCGTCACTACGTTCGTGGTGCATCAGAGCTGCATTTTTCACATGCACGTCCACATCCTGAGACTGCAGTAATTCATATCCCAGAGCAGGATGTTTTTTTACCGTGGCAAACTCTTCCTCGGACAGTCTGCCGGGCTTGGCGATGATGGAATAGGGAATCAGCATTTTGCCGATGTCATGGAACAGACCGCAGGCAGTAGCCAGTTCCACGTCTTCTTTCGGAAGCTTCAGCCATCCCGCCAGAATATTACAGATCAGTGCCACATTCAGACTGTGGGTATAGGTGGAATCATCGTATTCCCGCATATTTTGAAGCATATCCAGAATACTGATGCTGCCGGAATGATTCGAAACAATGGAAAGTGTGTTTTTCAGCAGAGTTTTCACATCCAGGGCTGTATTCTTCTGAACGACCAGATTCATATTTTCCCGGAAAAGTTCGACTTCATTCTCAAAATCTTCTTTAAACAGATGAAATTCCGGAGAACTTTTGATCCGTTCATAGTGGGAGGATTCCGTTTCAGAAAGATCCGATGCCGGGAGTACATCTTCGGCGAAGATTGTGAGAATACCGTACAGATCCAGCTTCGTGATGAGCTTGTCCGTGAGAACCGTGCCCTTCGGAATCAGAAGTTCATGATCCAGATTGTAGACATCTTCTGCAACAATCATTCCGGGAATCAATTGTGTGATGGATAATCTCTTCATAGACCGTAATCCTTGTGCCTTTCGGTAACCTGAAAATCATCAGGTGCTTTCGTAAATCCTACTTATTTCAATTATAATAATTTTTCCCCGGAATGTCAATTTTCCGGGACAGAATAGATGAAGAGAGCTGTTCATAAAATTTTTACAGTCTTTTCACGGCAACGGGCGCATTGAAAGGTTGAAACATAGAGGAAAATCTGCTACAATAACCTTTGAATTATGCGAAGACCCATGGACATTTTATTGTCAAAAGGGTGCGGAAACGAGGAAAAAATGAGCGTTATTGAGAAGATATTTGGCACGCACAGTTCCAGAGAACTGAAGCGTATTGAACCTCTGGTGGACAAGATCGAGGCACTCCGCCCTACAATGCAGGCACTTTCCGATGAGGAGCTGCGGGGGAAGACCGAAGAGTACAAGAAGCGTCTGACCGAGGGAGAGACTCTGGACGATCTGCTTCCGGAGGCTTATGCAACCGTGAGAGAGGCTGCAAAGCGTGTTCTGAACATGGAACACTACAGAGTACAGCTGATCGGTGGTATCATCCTGCATCAGGGACGTATCGCAGAGATGCGTACCGGTGAAGGTAAGACTTTGGTGTCTACCCTTCCCGCTTATCTGAATGCTTTGGAAGGCAAGGGTGTCCATGTTGTTACCGTCAATGACTATCTGGCGAAGCGTGATGCGGAGTGGATGGGTCAGGTACATGAGTTTCTGGGACTGAAGGTCGGCGTGGTACTGAACAGCATGACCTCCGAGGAGAGACAGGAAGCTTACAAGTGTGATATCACTTATGTTACCAACAACGAACTGGGATTTGATTATCTTCGTGACAATATGGTCGTATATAAAGAGGAACTTGTGCAGAGAGAACTTCACTATGCGATTATCGATGAGGTCGATTCAGTACTTATTGATGAGGCTAGAACACCACTTATCATTTCAGGACAGAGTGGCAAGTCAACAAAGCTTTATGAAGCTTGTGATATATTTGTTAAACAACTGACAAAGGGTACTGCAAAAGAACTTTCAAAGATGGACATCATCATGAACGAGGAAGAGCAGGAAACCGGTGATTATGTTGTTGATGAGAAAGATAAGAATGTAAACCTTACTGAAGAAGGCGTAAGAAAAGCAGAGAGATTTTTCCAGGTTAAAAACCTTGCAGATCCGGACAATCTTGAATTGCAGCACAACATAAACCTTGCACTCAGAGCACATTCTCTTATGTTCAAGGATAAAGATTATGTTGTAAAAGATGATGAGGTACTTATCGTCGATGAGTTTACCGGACGAATCATGCCGGGACGCCGTTTCTCAGACGGATTACATCAGGCTATAGAAGCAAAAGAACATGTAAAGGTTAAGAGAGAGAGCAAGACACTTGCAACCATTACATTCCAGAACTTCTTCAATAAATTTGAGAAGAAAGCTGGTATGACCGGTACGGCTCTGACGGAGGAAAAAGAGTTCCGTGATATTTACGGCATGGACGTTATTGAGATTCCTACCAACCGTCCGATTGCACGTATCGATCATCAGGATGCGGTATATAAGACGAAGAAAGAAAAATTCAAAGCAGTTGTCGAGGAAGTCAAGGAAGCACATGAGAAGGGACAGCCGGTTCTGGTTGGTACCATCACGATTGAGACTTCCGAGCTGATTAGCGGAATGTTAAAGCGTGAGGGAATTCCGCATACCGTATTGAATGCAAAATTCCATGAGCAGGAGGCCGAGATCGTTGCACAGGCAGGACAGCACGGAGCGGTTACTATCGCTACAAACATGGCTGGACGTGGTACCGATATCAAGCTGGACGAGGATGCACGTGAAGCCGGAGGTTTAAAGATCATCGGTACCGAGCGTCATGAATCCCGCCGTATCGATAATCAGCTGCGTGGTCGTGCCGGACGTCAGGGAGATCCGGGTGAATCCCAGTTCTTTATTTCTCTGGAAGATGATCTGATGAGACTGTTCGGTTCCGAGCGTCTGATGTCAGTATTTAACGCACTTGGTGTTCCGGAAGGTGAGCAGATTCAGCACAAGATGCTTACTTCTGCCATCGAGAAGGCACAGGAAAAGATCGAGTACAACAACTATGGTATTCGTAAGAATCTGTTAGAGTATGATCAGGTAAACAACGATCAGAGAGAGATCATTTACAAAGAGCGTATGTCCGTATTAAATGGAGACAGCATGCGTGATGCGATCTTTAAGATGATTCAGGAACAGGTGGAGAAATCAGTCGATACCTGTATTTCGAATGAGATTCCGCGCGAAGAGTGGAATTTAAATGAATTAAATGAAATTCTTCTGCCGGTGATTCCTCTTGAACCTGTTACAGAGAAAAATATCGAAGATATCAAGGATGTCAAAGAATTAAAGCAGCATCTGAAAGAACAGGCAGTGCTTTTATATGAAGCTAAAGAGACCGAATTCCCGGAGATCGAGCAGTTCCGTGAGCTGGAGCGTGTCGTATTGCTGAAGGTGATCGACCGCAAGTGGATGGATCATATCGACGATATGGATCAGCTCCGTCAGGGTATCGGATTACAGGCATACGGACAGAGAGATCCGCTGGTTGAGTATAAGATGGCCGGATTTGATATGTTCGATGAAATGATCGCGGGTATTCAGGAGGATACCATTCGTCTTCTCTATCATGTACAGGTAGAGCAGAAGGTAGAGCGTGAGCAGGTCGCAAAAGTAACCGGAACCAATAAGGACGAGAGTGCGGCAAAGGCACCGAAGAAGCGTGAACATGCCAAGGTATATCCGAATGATCCGTGTCCATGTGGCAGTGGTAAGAAATATAAGCAGTGCTGCGGACGTAAGGTTGTATAAAATCGAAGCAGATCAGATAACAAAAACGTGGAAACCATCATGGTTTCCGCGTTTTTTTGTAAAATCGTTCACTGCCTGACACTATTTTTGTTTCTTTGGAAATTTAGAATAAGATTTGTTCTGTTTCATGCCGCCCCGGCACTCTGCAAGTTCGCTGACAGTGACGAGCTGATATCCGCGTCTGGTAAGTTCCGGAATGATTGTCTGGGAGGCAGTGGCGGTCGCTTTATACAGATCGTGCATCAGTACGATATCTCCATCCTTTACATGGTTCAATACGGCTTTCTGGGTACTTGCGGAATCCCGCGTTTTCCAGTCTAAGGTATCGATGGACCAGATGATGGAAGGCATTCCCACCCATGATTTGATGTTGGAACTGGTGGCACCTCCCGGTGGGCGCATCACAACCGGATTTATACCGATTACTTTTTTGACGGCACGATTGGTTTTGGAAACCTGTTTTTGAACTTCCTTTTTTCCAACCCGGGTCAGAATTTTGTGATCATAAGTGTGATTGCCAATCTGACACCCGTTGTCATAAGCCTTCTGTACGGTTTTGGAGTAAGTCGATACGCGGCTGCCCACCACAAAAAATGTGGCAACGGAATCATTTTTCTTCAGGGTTTTTAAAATAGTTGGGGTATAAACCGATGGTCCGTCATCGTAAGTGAGGGCAACCATCTTTTTGTTTTTATCGATTTTCCGTGTCAGAACCCCTTTTTTATTAAAGTAACATAAGTAATGGGAAATATTCTTTTTCCCGGTAACTGCCTGTCCGTTTTTCCCGAAATAGTATTTGTTTTTGCCAACCTTTTTCCACCGGTTTTTCAGCTTTTTTCCGTTCTGATAAAAATAGAAATGTCCGTTTTTATCATGGATAAGTCCCTGCAATACCGGTTTGGGATTTTCCGTGGAAGGAACCACCGGTGTTTCCGTTGGAATTTCGGAAGAAATTTCCGTGGAGTCATTTGCGGGCAGTTCTGTATTCAGATCTGCCGCATGGATAGCAATCCGGCCTGAAACTATGGTTAATGTCAGGGTAAATAACAATATTCCAAGGGAAAATAAATGAAATTCTTTTCTTCTTTTCATACAAAATCTCCTTATCTTTTGTGACATGTATTTGCTGTTATCATACACACTTTACAAGCAAAAAGAAAGATGAGAACAAATGTTCTGATTGAGATAGACAAAGTCAGATCTTTGTAGTAAAATTAGCATATATGTGCAGACTATAAAGATATGGATTTTATCTTTTTTTCATGGAATAAAGTTAATTTTACGATAAATTTGAGAAGGGAGAGGGCATTATGGAGTTCAAATTACATGCCCCATATGAGCCAACCGGTGACCAGCCGCAGGCAATTGAAAAATTAGTCAAAGGATTCAAAGAAGGCAACCAGTTTGAAACACTGCTGGGTGTGACCGGTTCGGGAAAGACCTTTACGATGGCAAATGTCATTCAGGCGCTGAATAAGCCGACGCTGATTATTTCCCACAACAAGACACTGGCGGGGCAGCTGTACGGAGAAATGAAAGAATTTTTCCCGGAGAATGCCGTTGAGTATTTTGTCTCCTACTATGATTATTATCAGCCGGAAGCGTATGTGCCGCAGTCGGACACTTATATAGCGAAGGATTCCGCGGTAAATGATGAGATTGATAAGCTGCGCCTTTCTGCCACGGCAGCGCTGGCGGAGCGAAAAGATGTCATTATCGTAGCATCCGTATCCTGTATCTATGGCATTGGTAGTCCGGATGACTATATGAACATGATGGTTTCCCTGCGTCCCGGAATGGAGATTGACCGTGATGATGTGATCAAGGGACTCATTGACATGCAGTACACGCGCAACGAGATGGATTTTAAGCGTGGTACGTTCCGGGTGCATGGCGATGTACTGGAGATTTTTCCGGCGAATAATACCGACACGGCGATCCGTGTGGAGTTTTTCGGAGATGAGATCGACCGGATTACGGAGGTGGATGTGCTTACCGGGGAGATCAAATGTATATTAAAGCATGCGGCTGTGTTTCCGGCGTCCCATTATGTGGTGCCACAGGAAAAAATGAACGCAGCGTGTGACCGTATCGAGGCAGAACTGGAAGAGAGGGTCAGGTATTTTAAGGGTGAAGATAAGCTGCTGGAAGCGCAGCGTATCGCGGAGCGCACGAATTTTGATATTGAAATGATGAAGGAAACCGGATTTTGTAGCGGCATCGAAAACTATTCCCGCCATCTGGCAGGACGTGCCGAGGGAGAAATGCCGGAGACACTGATGGATTATTTTCCGGACGACTTTCTGATTATTGTGGATGAGTCCCACATTACGATTCCACAGGTGCGTGGAATGTATGCAGGGGATCGCTCACGGAAGCAGACACTGGTGGACTATGGATTCCGTCTGCCGTCCGCACTCGATAACCGCCCGCTTAATTTTGAAGAGTTTGAGAGCAAGATAGATCAGATGTTGTTTGTATCAGCTACGCCGAATGTCTATGAGAACGAGCATGAATTGCTGCGCGTGGAGCAGATTATCCGTCCGACCGGACTTCTGGATCCGGAGATTTCCGTTCGTCCTGTGGAGGGGCAGATCGATGATCTGATCGGGGAAGTTAACAAAGAGACGAAAAATCACCATAAAGTGCTGATCACAACACTGACCAAGCGTATGGCGGAAGATCTGACACAGTATATGAGCGAACTTGGCATCCGTGTAAAATATCTGCACTCGGATATTGATACCTTAGAACGCGCGGAGATTATCCGTGACCTGCGTCTGGACGTGTTTGATGTACTTGTCGGTATCAACCTGCTGCGGGAGGGACTGGATATTCCGGAGATTACGCTTGTGGCGATTCTGGATGCGGATAAGGAAGGATTCCTTCGTTCCGAGACTTCACTGATCCAGACCATCGGACGTGCGGCAAGAAACAGTGAGGGACATGTAATCATGTATGCGGATAAGATCACGGATTCCATGCGTGTGGCCATTGATGAGACGGAGCGCCGCCGCAAGCTTCAGCAGGCATACAATGAGGAACATGGAATCACACCGAAGACCATCCAGAAATCGGTGCGTGATCTGATTGCAATCTCCAAAAAAGTGGCAGCAGAGGAGATGGAATTTGATAAAGATCCGGAATCCATGAGCCGCAGGGAATTAGAAAAACTGATCGGGGACATCCAGAAGAAGATGAAGAAAGCTGCCGCGGAACTCAATTTTGAGGCGGCGGCAGAGTATCGTGACAAGATGGTAAAACTGAAAAATATGCTTCGGGATATTGAGGAATAGATAAAAGAGAGGAAACAAAATGCCGAAAAAACAGAGAAAATATATTAAAATACGAGGCGCCAACGAACACAACTTAAAATGCATCGATGTGGACATTCCGAGAGATGAGTTTGTTGTTCTGACCGGCCTGTCAGGTTCCGGCAAGTCTTCGCTTGCGTTCGATACGATCTATGCGGAGGGACAGCGGCGCTATATGGAGTCTTTGTCTTCCTATGCAAGACAGTTCTTAGGACAGATGGAAAAACCGGATGTAGAGTCAATTGAGGGACTTCCGCCGGCAATCTCCATTGACCAGAAATCGACGAACCGAAACCCGCGTTCCACCGTCGGAACCGTGACGGAAATTTATGATTATTTTCGTCTGCTGTATGCCCGCATAGGAATTCCACATTGTCCGAAGTGTGGACGTGCCATCGAGAAACAGACGATCGATCAGATGGTAGATGCCGTGATGAAACTGCCGGAACGCACACGCATCCAGATCCTTGCGCCGGTTGTGCGCGGGCGTAAGGGCGAACATCAGAAATTATTCGAGAAAGCAAAAAAAAGCGGTTATGTGCGTGTGATCGTGGACGGAAATATGTATGAACTTTCGGAAGAAATTCCGATGGATAAAAACATCAAACACAATATTGATATTGTGGTAGACCGTCTGGTGGTAAAACCCGGAATTGAAAAGCGTCTGACCGATTCCCTGGAAAATGTTTTTGAGCTGACCGGGGGAAATGCGATTGTAGATGTGGTGGACGGGGAACCAATGAATTTTTCCCAGAATTTTGCGTGCCCGGATTGCGGAATCAGTGTGGATGAGGTGGAACCGCGAAGCTTTTCGTTTAATAATCCGTTTGGTGCCTGTCCGGTCTGCTACGGACTCGGTTACAAGATGGAGTTTGATGAAAATCTCATGATTCCGGATAAGACACTGTCTATTTCCGAGGGGGCAATTCAGGTAATGGGCTGGCAGTCCTGCACCGATCCGTCCAGCTATACCTATGCCACCCTAAAAGCGTTGTCGGAAGGATATGGATTTTCTCTCGATACACCATATAAAGATCTGCCAAAAGAAATCCGGCATATGCTCATTCATGGCGGAGATGGCCGGATATTAAAGGTGCATTATAAAGGGCAGCGTGGAGAAGGCGTCTATGATCTGAATTGGGAAGGCCTTATTAAAAATGTCGAGCGCCGTTACCGGGAGACGGGATCGGACACGATGAAGCAGGAATATGAGCAGTTTATGCGTATTACACCGTGTGCTGCCTGCCATGGACAGCGTCTGAAGCAGAGTTCTCTTGCGGTTACGGTTGCAGACAAAAATATATATGAGATGACCGATATGTCGGTAAAGGATCTCGTGAAATATCTGGCGGAAATGCAGCTGACGGAACAGCAGCAGTTCATCGGCAATCAGATTTTAAAGGAAATCCGTGCCCGTGTGGGCTTTTTGCAGGAGGTAGGTCTGGATTATCTGACATTGACACGTGCGACCGGAACCTTGTCCGGAGGAGAGGCGCAGCGCATCCGCCTGGCTACCCAGATCGGTTCCGGACTGGTCGGCGTGGCATATATTCTGGATGAGCCGAGTATTGGACTGCATCAGCGGGACAATGACAAGCTGCTGCATGCACTGATGAATCTTAAGAATCTGGGAAATACGCTGATTGTCGTGGAACATGATGAGGATACCATGCGTGCGGCCGACTACATTGTGGATATTGGTCCGGCAGCCGGCGTCCATGGTGGAGAAGTCGTTGCGGCCGGTACTGCGGCGGATATCATGAAATGCAAAAAATCCATTACCGGCGCTTATCTGAGCGGCCGGATGAAGATTCCGGTACCATCGGAACGGCGCAGACCAACCGGATTTCTTACCATCAAAGGAGCGCGGGAAAATAATCTGAAAAATATTGATGTGCAGGTTCCGCTTGGTATCATGACCTGTATCACCGGAGTATCGGGATCGGGAAAGAGTTCCCTGACCAATGAAATTCTGTATAAGCATCTGGCGCGAACTTTAAACCGGGCACGCTGCATCCCCGGAGATCACGATGATATTCTGGGTGTGGAACAACTGGATAAGATTATCGATATTGATCAGTCACCGATCGGACGCACACCGCGTTCGAATCCGGCAACCTATACCGGTGTGTTTGACATGATCCGTGATCTGTTTGCGGCAACTCCGGATGCAAAGGCACGTGGATATAAGAAGGGACGTTTCAGTTTCAACGTCAAAGGCGGACGCTGTGAGGCCTGCAGCGGAGATGGTATCATAAAGATCGAGATGCATTTCCTGCCAGATGTGTATGTGCCGTGTGAAGTCTGCGGTGGCAGGCGCTATAACCGCGAAACACTCGAAGTGCGCTATAAAGGAAAGACGATCTATGACGTGCTGGATATGACGGTGGAAGAGGCATTGGAATTTTTCAAAAATGTACCAACGATCCACCGAAAGATTCAGACACTGTACGATGTCGGACTTTCCTATGTAAAACTGGGACAGCCTTCCACAGAATTATCCGGAGGAGAAGCGCAGCGTATCAAACTTGCCACAGAACTGAGCAAACGCGGAACGGGAAAAACTATTTATGTACTGGATGAGCCAACCACCGGACTGCATTTTGCGGACGTACACAAGCTGGTGGAGATTCTCAGAAAGCTTTCGGACGGCGGAAATACCGTTGTCGTCATCGAGCATAATCTGGATGTCATCAAGACGGCTGACTATATCATTGATATGGGACCGGAAGGTGGTGACGGTGGTGGAACCGTGATTGCACAGGGGACTCCGGAGGAAATCTGCAAAGTTCCGGAATCGTATACCGGTCAGTTTTTAAAACCGTATCTGGAATCGAAGAACGTATAAAATAGCGAAAATGCACAGATTTTTGTCCCGGGAACAGAGAGATTCCTTAAAATTTAATTAAAATGCTTTAACCTATAAAAAAATGTTTGAAAAATGGGATGAATTGTATATAATGTTACTGTATGCATAAAAATATGATTAACTGCGGATTTGCGTCATAAACGCAGATCAGATTTTGATAAAGAAAGATAAAAAGAAAATAGGAAGGGGCATTCGGGATGATCGGATCAGATATCGGAATTGATTTAGGTACTGCGAGTATTTTAGTATATATTAAAGGAAAAGGTGTTGTATTAAAAGAGCCTTCCGTTGTTGCATTTGACAGAGATACCAATAAAATTAAAGCAATCGGTGAGGAAGCAAGACTGATGCTTGGAAGAACACCGGGAAACATTGTGGCAGTCCGTCCTCTTCGTCAGGGTGTAATTTCAGATTATACCGTCACAGAGAAGATGATCAAGTATTTCATCCAGAAAGCACTTGGAAAGAAGAGCTTTCGCAAGCCGCGCATCAGCGTCTGTGTACCGAGTGGTGTTACAGAGGTTGAAAAGAAAGCCGTAGAGGATGCAACTTATCAGGCAGGAGCCCGTGAAGTAGAGATTATTGAGGAACCAATTGCAGCAGCAATCGGTGCCGGTATTGATATTTCCAGACCATGCGGAAACATGATCGTAGATATCGGAGGAGGTACTTCGGATATTGCAGTCATTTCTCTGGGTGGTTCTGTTGTGAGCACTTCCGTGAAAATTGCAGGAGATGATTTTGACGAAGCCCTGGTCCGCTATATGAGAAAGAAACATAATCTTTTGATCGGTGAGCGTACCGCAGAAGATATCAAGATCAAAATTGGTACATGCTACCCACTGGCACAGAATGAGACGATGGATGTCCGTGGCCGTAATTTGGTAACCGGTCTGCCAAGAACCATTACGGTAAGCTCTGAGGAGACAGAGGAAGCTCTGCGTGAGGCAACATTACAGATTGTGGAAGCTGTACATTCCGTACTGGAGAAAACTCCACCGGAACTGGCAGCAGACGTTGCAGACAGGGGAATTGTCCTGACAGGTGGCGGCTCCTTGCTTCGCGGTCTGGAGGAACTGATTGAAGAACGTACCGGAATCAACACGATGACGGCAGAGCATCCTATGACCTGTGTAGCAATCGGAACCGGAAAATATGTAGAATTCCTTGCAGGAAAAAGAGACGAGGATTAATGCATAAAGTGCGCGTTTATGCGCACTTTTTATCGCATGTCTATAAAGCTCGTGAGGGCATTGGCCGATATAAATTAAAACTGTGAAAATTGAGGTGTCATAAATGGTAAAAGGATTGTATACCGCCCATACGGGAATGGTAAACGAAATGAAGCGTCTGGATATTCTGGCAAATAATCTGGCAAACGCAGACACAACAGCATATAAAAAAGAAGGAACGACGAGTCGTACTTTTGCCGATGAGATGTCTTTGCGCATTAAGGATTCTTCTAATATGGGGATTCCGAAAAAGCTTGGAGATATTACATATGGGGTTCACCTTGGGCAGGTATATACGGATTATTCCACGGGAAATTTCAAGGTGACAGATAACACCACAGATTTTGCGATTGAAGGAAATGGCTTTTTTGCCGTGGCATTCACGGACAAGCAGGGAAGTACTTCCGTGAAGTATACGCGGGATGGAGCCTTTACTGTAAATAAAGAGGGGTATCTGGTGACGAAGGATGGCGATTATGTTTTAAATGCCACTGGTGCAATGAATGGCGATCCGGGTCAGAATAATTATATACGTCTGGATCCAAATGCTGCGATTACCGTGAATAAACTGGGATACGTCATGCAGAATAACCAGATTGTCGGAACGATCGGCATGGTGGATGTGGATAATTATGACTATCTTGAAAAATACGGTGAGAATCTGTATAACCTTCTTCCGGGAGGAAACCGGATTGCAACAGATGCCAATATAGAGCAGGGCACACTGGAGACTTCCAATGTAAATGTTGTAAATGAGATGGTAAATATGATTACAATTCAGAGAGCCTATGAGGCAGGACAGAAGGTAATCACTTCCATAGATGGAACACTTGACCGGGCAGTTAACAATGTCGGTAAAGTATAATAGTCGCTGAAAGACCGCAAGGAGGAAATAGAAGCGTATGATGAGATCACTTTATACTGCGGCAACCGGAATGATTGCGCAGCAGACAAATTTGGATACAATTTCAAATAACCTGTCCAATGTGAATACGACAGGTTATAAGACGGAACGTACCGAGTTTAAATCTTTACTGTACCAGACACTGCAGACAAAGACAACGACGGCAAATGGTGCCAATAAACCGGTAGGTGCACAGGTAGGACTCGGAACCAGAGTGGCAGCGACCATGTCCAACTATACGCAGGGGGCGCGTGAAGAGACAGAGATTCCGACCGATTTTGCACTGGAAGGAAAGGGATTCTTTGCCGTGCGGGGTGTGGATGGACAGACATATTACACCAGAAACGGTAACTTCTCCTGGAGTCAGGATTCGAATGGAAACACAATTCTGGCAACCTCAGAGGGGCTTCCGGTATTGGATTCCAGAGGAAATACCATTCGTGTGCCGAGAGGCGTATCTTCGGAAAGCATGGTATTTTCGAGCAATGGAACGATTGGCTATAAAGATGCAACCGGCAATGTAGTGTCATTAAACCAGTCTTTTGGAATCTATCAGTTTAACAATCCGGCAGGACTGGAGAAAATGTCAGGAAGCAAACTTGCAGCGACTGCAGCTTCGGGAAATCCGATGCTGGAGGGACAAAATGCAGGATTGACGAAGACCGGTGTATATCAGGGCTACATCGAAGCTTCAAATGTACAGGTTGCTGATGAGATGGTAAATATGATCATTGCACAGCGTGCATATGAATTAAATTCCAAGGCAATCACGACCTCGGATTCCATGCTGGAGACGGCAAATAACCTGAAACGATAGGCAGCGATTCGGAATTACTTACATAAGAGGGATATACTATGGATATTTCATCAATCAGTACAAATTATACGGTTGCAAATGCAAACAAAAGTGCAGAGCAGAGCAATTCTCTTCAGAGTTCATTAAAGAATATTTCATCGGACTCTTCAGAGGAACAATTAAAAGGTGTCATCAAAGATTTTGAATCTTATTTTGTGGAGCAGGTCATCAAACAGATGAAAGATACATTTACCTCGGATGATGACGAGGATTCTACGATGTCACAGTACAAAGATCTGTATATGGATCAGGCAATTGAAACGGTGGCAGATGAAATGGTGGATCAGATCGGAGAAAGCTATACACAGACACTGTATGAGCAGATGAAACGTAATATTGGCCAGTAGTAACATCAGCACAAAGAAAAGAGGAGAGACTGTTTACAACAGTCTCTTTTTTAGAGAATGGGGAACATATTTTGGAAGAGAATCTTGAGAGCATTGAAGGATATGTAGATCACATCATCTATCGAAATGCAGACAACGGATATACCGTACTTGTTCTGGTGTGTAACGAAGAAGAAGAGACTTGTGTGGGGGTATTTTCGGATATTGCCGAGGGAGAAAACATTAAGGCAAAGGGAAGTTATACAGAACATCCGACTTACGGCAGACAGTTTCAGGTAAAGAGTTTCGAAGAAAAGGCACCACAGGATGAGGTGGCAATTGAGCGGTATCTGGGATCAGGGGCGATCAAAGGGATCGGAATTGCCTTAGCGGCAAGGATTGTGCGAAGATTCAAGGCAGATACCTTTCGTATCATTGAAGAAGAACCGGAGCGGCTGGCGGAGATCAAAGGCATTAGCCAGAGAAAGGCTATGGAAATCGCGGATCAGGTGAATCAGAAAAAAGATCTCCGGCAGGCAATGATTTTTTTGCAGCAATACGGGATCAATACCACACTTGCAGTGAAAATATATAAAACATACGGGCAGGAAATATACGGAATACTGAAAGAAAATCCATATCGTATGGCAGATGATGTGGAAGGGGTCGGATTCCGCACGGCAGATGAGATCGCATCTCGTGTGGGAATCCGCACCGATTCCGATTTCCGGATTCGAAGCGGTATCCAGTATGTGCTGCTGCAGGCTGCCGGAGAGGGGCATACCTATCTGCCGATGCAGGAACTGACGCAGCGGGCAAGCCGGCTTCTTGAGGTAGAACCGGAGCACATCGAGCAGCATTACATGAATCTGGCGATGGATCGCAAGATCATTATGCGCCAGGTGGAAGACAGTACGCAGATCTATGCGGCAACCTATTTTTATATGGAGGCAAATACCGCTACCCGTCTGACACAGCTGAATGCTGTGTTTGATGTTCCGGATATCGAAATTGAGGACAGAATCCGAAAGATTGAAAAGAAGACGGGAATGGATCTTGATGAGCATCAGGTAGAAGCGGTAAAGGAAGCCGTAAGAAACGGTGTTCTCGTGATTACCGGAGGTCCCGGAACGGGAAAAACAACGACGATCAATACGATCATCCGGTATTTTGAATTATCCGGAGAAGATATTATGCTGGCGGCACCGACCGGACGGGCAGCAAAGCGCATGAGCGAAACCACCGGGTATGAGGCACGGACGATTCACCGGATGCTCGAACTGAATGGCGGAATGGAAGGAAATGCCGGATTTGAGCGCAATGAACAAAATCCGCTGGAGACCAATCTCATCATTATTGATGAGATGTCGATGGTGGATATTTCCCTGATGAATTCCCTTCTGAAAGCAATTCTACCGGGCACGCGTCTGATCCTGGTGGGAGATGTGAATCAGCTGCCGAGTGTAGGGGCGGGAAGTGTGCTGAAGGACATTATTGATTCGAAGATGTTTCCTACGGTAATGCTGACAAAAATTTTCCGACAGGCAAGCACCAGTGATATTATTGTCAATGCGCATAAGATTAACCGGGGAGAAAAAGTCAGCCTGGATAACAAGAGCATGGATTTCTTTTTCCTGAAGCGTTATGAGGCAGATAAAATTATCAACGTTACGCTGCAGCTGATCAAGCAGAAACTTCCGAAATTTGTGGGGGCAAGCGAATACGATATCCAGGTGCTTACGCCTATGCGGAAAGGGCTGCTCGGAGTAGAACGTCTCAATACGATTCTGCAGATGTATCTGAATCCGCCATCGGACAGAAAAAAGGAGAAAGAGCATGGGGCGATCGTTTTCCGGGAAGGCGATAAAGTCATGCAGATCAAAAATAATTATCAGCTGGAATGGGAGATCCGCAGCAAATATGGACTCTGCATAGACAAAGGAACCGGGGTGTTTAACGGAGATACCGGAATTATTGAAGAGATCAATGATTTTGCAGAGACCATCACGGTAAATTTCGATGAAGGGCGTATGGTGGAATATTCGTACAAACTGCTGGATGAGCTGGAACTTGCGTATGCTGTGACGATCCATAAATCACAGGGATCGGAGTATCCGGCCGTTGTCATTCCGCTTCTTTCCGGCCCCCGCATGCTTATGAACCGGAATTTATTGTACACAGCGGTTACAAGAGCAAAGAAATGTGTTACGATAGTAGGAGATGATACAACATTTGAACAAATGATTGAGAATAATTCCCAACAGAGACGTTACAGCGGTCTGAAGGACCGGCTGTTGGAAAACAAGGAGGAAGCGTAAATGAAAGCACAGATTTTAACGGAAGATCAGATTCCGGAAGCGCTCAGTATTGCAAGGGGTGTCTTTGATTACTGTCTGCGTGCGCGGATCACGGATCTGGAAATGATTCATATATTTCTGCAATATACGGAAAACACAAACATCCGGAACATGATTGCAGAAGGAACTCTCACCATGTGGGGAATTTTTGAACAGGGACATATGATCGCCATGTCAGGAATGCAGAAAGAGGGACATATTACCATGCTGTATGTGCTTCCGGTATTCCAGCGCAGAGGATGTGGCAGATGTCTGTTGGAAGAAATGAAGGCGTATGCGGCAAATCAATATCAGTTACAGAGGGTGACGTTATCGGCAATGCCGGCATGGACAGCGGATTATTTTACCAAACGCCGGTTTCATCCAATGGAGGTAACACAGCCGTGTTCATTTGTTCCGATGCAGGCAAAAACCGTGGCACGCGCGATATATGAAAAGAAAGAAATTCCATCCGGCGTGATCCTCGGAACCAGCATTGGCGGTCTGGCAGTCTGTGCGGCAGTTGCTGTCGGGTTCATGGTATTGTGGATGCATGGAATTGTATAATATGTATATTTATTCATAAAATATGTCACTTTTTTCTCTTGCAAAAAAGGTTGAAAAAAGTGACGATTTGTGATAAAATTTTTACAATTTAGGTAAAGCTAACTCAAGGTAAAAAAAAGAGATTCTCTCTTTTTTTTTGCCAAGATGCAAGAAAGGCAGGGCAAAGAATGAAAGCTTTTTTGATACTGGAAGACGGAACCGTGTTTACAGGTACAAGCATTGGTTCTACACGCGAAATCATCAGTGAGATCGTATTTAATACCTCAATGACCGGATATTTAGAGGTACTTACAGATCCGTCCTATGCAGGACAGGCGGTTGTGATGACGTATCCGCTGATCGGTAACTACGGAATTACACCGGATATGGAATCCGCCAGACCGTGGCCGGACGGATATATTGTAAGAGAGCTTTCACGTATGCCGAGCAATTTCCGCTGTCAGGGAAGCATTCAGGATTTCCTGACAAAGCACGACATTCCGGGAATTGCAGGAATTGATACCCGTGCGCTTACCAAGATTCTCCGTGAAAAGGGAACCATGAACGGAATGATCACGACAAACGAAAATTATAATCTGGATGAAATTCTTCCAAAACTGAAAGAATATACAACCGGAAATGTTGTGGATAAAGTTACCTGCAGCGAGAAGAACGTATTAAAGGGAAGCGGAAAGAAAGTTGCACTGATGGATTTCGGTGCGAAGAACAATATCGCAAAATCGTTAAATGCCCGTGGCTGTGAGGTGACGATTTATCCGGCACACACATCGGCGGAGGAAATTCTCGGAGCCAATCCGGATGGCATTATGCTCAGCAACGGACCAGGAGATCCGAAAGAGTGCACAGCGATCATCGAGGAATTAAAGAAACTGTATGCAAGTGACGTACCGATCTTTGCCATCTGTCTCGGTCATCAGCTCATGGCACTGGCCAATGGAGCGGATACACACAAGATGAAATACGGACACCGTGGTGGAAACCATCCGGTGAAAGATTTGTCAACCGGTCGTGTTTACATTTCTTCCCAGAACCATGGCTATGTGGTAGATACCGATACCCTTGATCCGAAGGTTGCAAAGCCTGCATTCGTCAATGTCAATGACGGAACCAACGAAGGTTTGGAATATGTCGGAAAGAATATTTTCACCGTGCAGTTCCATCCGGAAGCATGCCCGGGACCACAGGACTCTTCGTACCTGTTTGACCGCTTTATTCAGATGATGGGAGGGAATCAGTAATGCCAAGAAATAAAGACATCAAAAAAGTATTAGTAATCGGTTCGGGACCAATCGTCATCGGACAGGCAGCCGAGTTTGACTATGCAGGAACACAGGCATGTCGTTCCTTAAAGGAAGAAGGCGTGGAGGTGTGTCTGGTAAACTCCAACCCTGCCACCATCATGACCGACAAGCAGATTGCGGATCAGGTATACATTGAGCCTCTGACACTTCCGGTTCTTGAAAAAATTATTTTAAAGGAAAAACCGGACAGCATCCTTCCGACACTCGGTGGACAGGCTGGATTAAATCTGGGTATGGAACTGGCAGAGTCCGGCTTCTTAGAAGAGCACGGAGTAAAACTGATCGGTACAACCGCAGAGACCATCTTTAAGGCAGAGGATCGTCAGGCATTTAAGGATACCATGGAAAAAATCGGTGAGCCTTGTGCAGCTTCCCAGGTTGTAAATACCGTAGAAGACGGTATCAAGTTCACCAACACGATCGGATATCCGGTTGTGCTCCGCCCGGCATTCACCCTCGGCGGAAGCGGCGGCGGTATCGCCCACAACGAGCAGGAACTGGTCGATATCTTAAGCAACGGACTTCGTTTAAGCCGTGTCGGTGAGGTACTGGTTGAACGCTGTATCGCAGGATGGAAGGAAGTCGAGTACGAAGTAATGCGTGATGCGAACGGAAACTGTATCACCGTATGTAACATGGAGAATATCGATCCGGTTGGTGTGCATACCGGAGATTCCATTGTAGTGGCACCTTCCCAGACACTCGGGGATAAAGAGTACCAGATGCTTCGTAGTTCTGCATTAAACATCATCAATGAGTTAAAGATCACCGGTGGATGTAACGTGCAGTATGCATTGAATCCGGATTCTTTTGAGTACTGTGTCATCGAGGTAAACCCTCGTGTATCCCGTTCTTCCGCTCTTGCCTCCAAGGCAACCGGATACCCGATCGCAAAGGTTACCGCAAAGATTGCATTAGGCTACACACTTGATGAGATCAAGAACGCCATCACACAGAAGACCTATGCAAGTTTCGAGCCAATGCTTGACTACTGTGTAGTGAAGATCCCGAGACTTCCGTTTGATAAATTCCTTACTGCAAAGAGAACGTTAAGTACACAGATGAAAGCAACCGGAGAGGTTATGAGTATCTGTGATAACTTCGAGGGCGCACTGATGAAAGCCATCCGTTCCCTGGAACAGCATGTGGACAGCCTTATGTCCTATGATTTTACCGGACTGTCCGATGAAGAGTTAGAGGCACAGCTTCATGTGGTCGATGACCGCAGAATCTGGGTGATTGCAGAGGCACTGCGCCGCGGCGTTTCCTATGATCATATTTATGAAATTACCAAGATCGACCGCTGGTTTATCGACAAGCTGGCAATTCTGGTAGAGATGGAGCAGCACTTAAAGAGCGAAGAACTGACGGTAGATCTGTTAAAAGAAGCAAAGAGAATCGAGTTCCCGGACAACGTTATCGCAGAGCTTACCGGAAAGACCGAGGAAGAGATTAAACAGATGCGTTATGCAAACGGTATCGTTGCAGCATATAAGATGGTGGATACCTGTGCCGCAGAGTTTGCTGCAGAGACACCGTATTACTACAGTGTTTACGGAAGTGAGAACGAGGCGGCAGAGACCACACCGCAGAAAAAGGTTCTGGTTCTTGGTTCCGGTCCGATCCGTATCGGTCAGGGTATCGAGTTTGATTTCTGTTCCGTACACTGTACCTGGGCATTTGCCAAGGAAGGCTGGGAGACCGTCATTATCAACAACAACCCGGAGACCGTTTCCACCGACTTTGATATTGCAGACAAGCTGTATTTTGAGCCGTTGACCGCAGAGGATGTCGAGTCCATCGTAAATATTGAGAAACCGGACGGAGCTGTGGTACAGTTCGGTGGACAGACAGCGATCAAACTGACAGAGGCGCTTATGAAGATGGGCGTTCCGATTCTTGGAACCAAGGCAGAGGATGTCGATGCCGCAGAGGATCGTGAGCTTTTTGATGAGATTCTGGAGAAGACTCATATTCCGAGAGCAGCCGGTGGAACCGTATTCACCGCAGAGGAAGCCAAAGAAGTTGCAAACCGTCTTGGTTATCCGGTTCTTGTCCGTCCTTCCTATGTACTTGGCGGACAGGGAATGAAGATTGCGTTTAACGATGAGGAAATCGAGGAGTTCATCGGAATCATCAACCGTATTGCACAGGATCATCCAATTCTCGTAGACAAGTATTTACAGGGTAAGGAGATCGAGGTCGATGCCGTATGTGACGGAACCGACATTCTCATTCCTGGTATTATGGAACATATCGAGCGTACCGGAGTCCATTCCGGAGACAGTATTTCCGTATATCCGGCTCCAACGATCAGTGATAAGGTAAAGGATACCATCGTAGAGTATACAAAGCGTCTGGCACAGGCACTGCATGTGGTCGGTCTGATCAATATCCAGTTCATCGCCATGAATGAGGAAGTATATGTCATCGAGGTAAATCCGCGTTCCTCAAGAACCGTGCCGTACATCAGTAAGGTTACCGGTATTCCGATTGTAGATTTGGCAACCAAGGTGATCATCGGTAACACGATCCGCGGTCTGGGCTATGAGCCGGGACTTGCACCAGTTGCCGATTATATCGCAATCAAGATGCCGGTATTCTCCTTTGAGAAACTGCGTGGGGCAGAGATCAGCCTTGGACCGGAGATGAAATCTACCGGTGAGTGTCTGGGTATCGCAAAGACATTCAATGAGGCACTGTACAAAGCATTCCTTGGAGCAGGTGTACAGCTTCCGAAATACAAGCAGATGATTATGACGGTAAAGGATGCCGATAAGCCGGAGGCTGTCGGTGTGGCAAAGCGTTTTGAGGCACTCGGCTACAAAATCTACGCAACACGAAGCACTGCAAAGTATCTGCAGGAGCACGGCGTCAATGCACTGCGTGTCAATAAGATTTCGCAGGAGTCACCAAATGTAATGGATCTGATCCTTGGCCACAAGATCGACCTTGTCATCGATACACCGACACAGGGTAATGGTGATAAGACAAGAGACGGATTCTTAATCCGCCGTAATGCGATTGAGACCGGTGTGTACTGTATCACCGCTATGGATACCGCAAATGCGTTGGCACGTTCTTTAGAGACCGCTCACGGGGAGCTTACTCCAGTGGATATTGCAACGGTTAAGAATATGTAAGATAAAATAAAAACAGTCCCTTACCAATAGGTACAGGGGCTGTTTTTACATATAAAATTTTATTTGTCCAGATGCTGTTCGATAAGAACCAGAATCACATAGGCAATCAGGGAATAAAGAATAAATAAGACACACCGGTCTACGAAAGAACCAATATCAGCCGGATCACGGAACTGATGAATAAACTGGTTCATCCCCAACAGAGGACAGATGCATCCGACAGGTACCACAATTTTCCGGAGAAAGTGAATGATTTCCTGTTTATGGCGCTTTCCGTTCAATAAAACAAGGGAGCAACAGATTCCGATGTAAATGAGGAGTGTTGGAAAATCCCAAAGATCCAGCATATCCGGTAAGAGCACATGCGTAAATATTGCAAACAGTCCGGTAAGGATCAGTAAAACGATACCCACTGCACAGGGAAGGAGTGTAAAGCACTGTTGTTTTTGATTGTCTTCCAAAAGGTTCATCATATTTTCCTCCGCTTTCATAGAATAAATTTCCGGTGTTAATTTTTCACCGGAGAGAAGTTCATTGACATTGATATCGAGAGTAGCACAAAGTTCGTTCAGAATCGAAGTGTCAGGAATACTGTTTCCCGTCTCCCTTAATTAAAGATATTGTTGGGTAAAAAAGAAAGGTCAGTCGATTTTGCCGATGAAGCGGTAGTAGATTTCTACTTCC
>OHQQ01000552.1_pt1 | contig 24026 bp, 29 predicted proteins | sample 1578211 | NCBI WGS metagenome assembly OHQQ01 (sample SAMEA3879539, study PRJEB24766) | human gut metagenome | biome: human-associated habitat; feature: feces | place: USA | collected 1985/1987
AACATCTGGAAGTGTGCGTGGAGGACCCCTTCGGCGTGCTGAACGAGATCAAAAACGCGGGCAGCATCTTCCTGGGCCGCAATGTGCCCGAGGCCCTGGGCGATTACTTTGCAGGCCCCAACCACACCCTGCCCACCAGCGGCACGGCCCGCTTCTCCAGCCCGCTGGGTGTGGACGACTTTGTGAAGAAGTCCAGTTTCCTCTATTACACCCGCGAGGCGCTGGGCGAGGTGGCACCCCGCATTGCCGATTTTGCCGAGCGCGAGGGCCTGCACGCCCATGCGAAGAGTGTGACGATAAGATATGAAGAGGACTAAAGGCGGCTCGCCCTCTCCGTCATTGCTTTGCAATGCCACCTCTCCCAAAGGGAGAGGATTTGGCAATTTCCCGCAAGGTTACGGAAAACCGCCAGAGGCTCCCCCTTTGGGGGAGCTGGCGCGAAGCGCCTGAGAGGGCGAGGACGCTGACAGTGAGGAAATTGCTATGAGTAAATATCTCTCTCCGAAACTTGAAACAGTCACCCCCTACACCCCGGGGGAGCAGCCGCAGGACCAGCAATACATCAAGCTGAACACCAACGAAAGCCCCTATCTGCCCAGCCCGGCGGTGGTAGCGGCGGTGAGCGAGCACGAGGTGGAAAAGCTCCGTCTCTACTCCGACCCCGCCTGCACCGACCTGCTGAAAACGGCGGCGGTGCACTTTGGCCTGCAGCCGGACCAGATCATGCCCGGCAACGGCAGTGACGAGAACCTTTTCTTCGCCCTGCGGGCCTTCTGTGACGAGACCCACCCGCTGGCCTATGCCGACATCACCTATGGCTGTTACAGCGTCTGGTGCGGGTTGATGCACATCCCCAGCCATATCATCCCGCTGAAGGAGGATTTCACCCTTGACCTCGCCGATTACTACGGCCTGAACGAGACCATCGTCATCGCCAACCCCAACGCCCCCACCGGCTTGGCCCTGCCCCGCAGTGCCATCGAGGGCATCCTGAAAGCGAACCCTGACAATGTGGTCATTGTGGATGAGGCCTATGTGGACTTTGGCGGCGAGAGCTGCGTGCCGCTCATTGACCGGTACGACAACCTGTTGGTGGTGCAGACCTTCTCGAAATCCCGCCAGCTGGCAGGAGCGCGGCTGGGCCTTGCCATGGGCAGCGCCAGCCTCATTGCGGATCTGAACCGGGTCAAGTTCAGCCTGAACCCCTATAACATCAACCGCCTGACCTTGAAGGCAGGGCAGGCCGCGCTGGAAGATGCCGTTTATTTTGAAAAGACCCGTGCCGCCATCGTGGACACCCGGGCCTGGACAAAACAGCAGCTGGAAGCCCGGGGCTTTGCGGTGCTGGACAGCCGCTCCAACTTCCTGTTTGCCTCTACCCAAGAGAAAAACGGCGGCGAATTGTACCGGAAGTTGAAGGAAAAGGGCGTTCTGGTGCGCCACTTTGATGCCCCACGCATTGAAAACTGGCTGCGCATCACGATCGGCACGCCGGAGCAGATGCAGATCTTCCTGAACACCCTTGACAAAATAATGGAGGAATGACCCATGCGGGAAGTGACACTGGAACGCAACACCAACGAGACCCAGATCGAGCTGACCCTGAATCTGGACGGTGCGGGCCGCTATGAGGTGGACACCGGCTGTGGGTTCCTGAACCACATGCTGGAGCTGTTTGCCCGCCATGGCCGGTTTGACCTGGTGCTCACCTGCCACGGGGATGTGGAGGTGGATTACCACCACACGGCTGAGGATATCGGCATTGCACTGGGGCAGGCCTTTGCCCGGGCGCTGGGCGAGATGCGGGGCATCCAGCGGTATGGCAGCTTCTACCTGCCCATGGATGAGGCGCTGGTGCTCTGCGCGGTAGACCTTTCGGGCCGGTGCACCCTGAACTGGGATGTCCACTGCAAGACCGAAAAGGTGGGCGATTTCGATGTGGAATGCGCCTCGGAGTTCTGGCTGGGCTTTGCCCGCAATGTGCCCGCTACGCTCCACTTTGTACAATTTGCAGGGGAAAATACCCACCACATTCTCGAAGCCTGCTTCAAGGGGGCAGGCCACGCGCTGGCTGCGGCAGTCGCCATTGATGCCGCCCACCGGGACGAGATCCCCTCCACGAAAGGACTGCTGGTATGATCGCAATCATCGATTACGGCGTGGGCAACCTGTTCAGCCTGCGCTCCAGCCTGACGCATCTGGGGCTGGAGGCCGTTGTGACCGCCGATGCACAGACCGTCCGCAAGGCCGACCGGCTCATCCTGCCGGGGGTGGGGGCCTTTGGCGATGCCATGGACAAGCTCTCGGCCACCGGTCTGGTGCCGGTCATCCGGGAGCAGGCGGCGCAAAAGCCCCTGCTGGGCATCTGCCTGGGAATGCAGCTGCTCTTTGAAAAAAGCTATGAGTACGGTGAGCATAGGGGCCTGGGCTTTGTCAAAGGTGAGGTCTGCCCGCTGGAGCCTGACCTGAAAGACAAAGCCCTCAAGGTGCCGCAGATCGGCTGGAACGCCCTGCACATCGTACGGGATGACCCGCTTTTCCGATACATCCATGAGGGCGAGTATGTCTATTACGTCCACAGCTACTACGGCAAAAATTGTACCGGGAGTACACTTGCTGTCAGCGATTACTCCATCCCCGTGACCGGCGTGGTCAGGGTGGGCAGGGTGTACGGCACCCAGTTCCACCCCGAAAAGAGCGGGGAAACGGGGCTGCGGATCTTGAAGGCGTTCAGTGAATTGTGAGGAGAAACGATGCAACTATTTCCAGCTATTGATCTGCGCGGCGGCCAGGTGGTCCGCCTGACGCAGGGAGATTACGACCGTATGACCGTTTACGGGGAGGACCCCTGTGCACAGGCCCGGCAGTTTGTGGAGGCCGGGGCCAGGTATCTCCACGTTGTGGATCTGGACGGCGCAAAGGACGGCACCCTTTCCAACTACGGATCCATTGCCGCGCTGGCAAAGCAGGGGGGCTTGTACATTGAGGTGGGCGGCGGCATCCGCACGGAGGAGCGCATTGAAAAATACCTTTCTCTGGGCGTGAATCGCTGCATCCTGGGCAGTGTGGCCGTGACGGATTTTGATTTCACGGCCCGAATGCTGAAGCGCTACGGCGAACGGATCGCCGTGGGAGTGGATGCCAAAGATGGATTTGTTGCCATCCACGGGTGGAAGGAGGTCAGCGCCGAAAAGGGCGTGGACTTCTGCAGGCGGCTGGCAGATGCCGGATGCACGGCCATCATCTACACCGACATTGCCTGTGATGGTGCCATGCAGGGCACGAATCTGGTGCTGTACCGCCAGCTGGCGGCAGAGGTGCCGGGTGTGGCCTTCACGGCCAGCGGTGGCATCTCGTCGGAAACTGAGCTGCTGGAGCTGAAAAAGATGGGCACCGCTGCCGCGATCCTGGGCAAGAGCCTGTATACCGGGGCGCTGGATCTGAAACGTTGTGTAGAACTGGTGCAGAATTAAACGGAGGGGAACGAAAATGATCACAAAACGCATCATTCCCTGTCTGGATGTCCGGAATGGCCGGGTGGTCAAGGGCACGAACTTTGAGGGCATCCGGGATGTGGCCGACCCGGTGGAGATGGCCCGGATGTACAACGCTGCCGGTGCCGACGAGCTGGTGTTCTACGATATCACCGCCAGCTTTGAGGGCCGTGCTCTGTTCACCGATATCCTGACCCGGGTGGCAAGCGAGATCTTCATCCCGCTGACCGTAGGCGGCGGCATCAACACGCTGGAGGATTTTGACCGGGTGCTGAAATGCGGTGCCGATAAGGTCAGCGTCAACTCGGGCGCTCTGCGGGACCCCGGCCTCATCCCGGCGGCGGCCCGGAAATACGGCGATCAGTGCGTGGTGCTCTCGGCGGACGTGAAGCGGGTGAACGGCCAGTTCCGGGTGTTCGCCAAGGGTGGGCGCGAGGATACCGGCCGGGACGCGCTGGACTGGATCAGCTGGTGCGTGGCGCATGGCGCGGGGGAGATCTGCCTGAACAGCATTGACACCGATGGTGTCCGCACCGGCTTCGATCTCGAGATGCTGGACGCGGTCGCTGCCCGGGTGAATGTACCCATCATCGCCAGCGGCGGCGCGGGCAAAAAGGAAGATTTCCTTGAGCTGTTCCACCACAAGGGCATCGACGCGGGCCTTGCGGCGGGCATTTTCCACCAGAAACTGCTGACCATCCACGATCTGAAAACCTATCTGAATGAAAATGGTGTCGAAATGCGGCTGTAAGCTCTTGCGTTTCGGGCAACTTTAGGATAAACTGTAAGTATCCCCTTTGGGGAGGGAGTATGGACCATGGAACTGAAATTTGATGAAAAGGGCCTCATTCCTGCCATCGTGCAGGATCACTACACCAAAGAGGTGCTCACCCTTGCCTACATGAACGCCGAGACGCTGGCACTGACCATTGCCGAGGGGCGTACGGTGTTCTGGAGCCGGAGCCGTCAGGAGATCTGGCGCAAGGGCGATACCAGCGGCAATGTCCAGCATGTGGTGTCCATCACTGCAGACTGCGACAAGGACGCACTGGTGGTGGAGGTGGTCAAGGACGGCCCTGCCTGCCATACCGGTGCTGAGAGCTGCTTCTTCAATGAAGTGTATGTCTCGCCGGAGCTCAAGCAGTTCAGCTGGCAGGGGCTTTACGAACTCATCCAGGGCCGCAGGGATCATCCCCAGGAAGGCAGCTACACCACCTACCTGTTCGAGAAGGGCAAGGAGAAGATCCTGAAAAAGGTGGGCGAGGAGTGCACCGAGGTCATCATTGCGGGAGAAAAAGAGGACAAGGCCGAGACCATCTATGAGATCAGCGACCTGGCTTACCATGTGCTGGTGCTGATGGTGCAGGCAGGCATCACGGTGGAAGAGATCACCCGTGAGCTGGAAAAACGACACGTCATTGACCACAAGGTCAAACAGGAAAGGATGCAGTGATTTAGTTATGGCAGATTATAGGAAGTCCAGTGTTCATTGCCACTCGACGATGTGCGATGGCAAAAATACCTTGCAGGAAATGGCCAGTGCCGCCTGTGCACAGGGCCTGACGACCCTGGGCTTCTCCGGCCATAGCTATACGCAGCGGGACCGTGAGTACTGCATGAGCCCCAGCCGCACCGCCCAGTACAAGGCCACCATTGCAAAGCTCAAGGCAGAGTATAAGGGCAAGGTGGACATCCTCTGCGGCATCGAGTGGGACAGCCTGAGCGAGGACAAACCCGAGAACTACGATTACTGGATCGGTGCGGCCCATCACCTGTACGGCAAGAACACCGGCAAGTACTACGAGATCGACTTCCGCCCGCAGGATCTGCACGACTGCATCTTTGATGATTTCGACGGTGACCCGCTGGCCGCGGTGGAGGCCTACTTTGCAGAGGTGGAGAAGGTTGCCGCCAAGGGACCGGACATTCTGGCCCACATCGACCTCATCAAGAAGCTGAACGGCGAGGGTGAGTTCTTTGATGAAGAGGCTCCCCGCTACCGGGCCGCTGCCCTCAAAGCCCTGAGCGCAGCCAAAGAGCACAACTGCCTGCTGGAAGTGAACACCGGCGGCGTTTACCGCGGCTACCGCAAGGACTTCTACCCCAGTGCATGGATGCTGGAGGAGTGGAACAAGATGGGCGGCAAGGTCATCATCACCTCCGACTCCCACGATGTTTCCAGCCTGACTTTCGGCTTTGAGGAAGCTGCTGCCGCCATCAAGGCAGCTGGTTTCACCAGCGTGGAGGTGCTGACCGGCCACGGCTTTGAGACCCAGGAGCTGTAAAAGAAAAATAAAGCACAACCCTCTCCGTTTTTGCTGCGCAATGCCGGGGAGGGTTGTTTTCCGTAAACTGTGAGGAACCTTATGACCCAAACTGCGAAAAAATCCCCCTTCAGCATGAATGTGGACCTGATGCACGGGCTCATTTTCAAAAACCTGCTGCTGTTCATGCTGCCCATCTTCATCTCCAACCTGTTCCAGCAGCTCTATAACACCGTGGACACCATGATCGTGGGCAATGTGCTGGGCGATACCGCCCTTGCCGCCATTGGCTCCTGCGGCTCGATCTACGAGCTTCTGGTCGGTTTTGGCCTCGGTATCGGAAACGGCCTTGCAATCGTTGCAGCGCGCTCCTACGGGGCGCAGGATCACGATCTGCTCAAAAAGACCGTGGCAGGCTCACTGGTCATCGGTCTGGTGGCTTCCCTTTGCATTACGCTGGCAGGTGTGTTGGGCCTGCACCCGCTGCTCCTCATGCTGGACACCCCGGCGGAGATCCTGGACGATGCGTACCGCTACATTTTGACCATCGACCTGGGCGTGCTGGTCATGTTCGCCTATAACCTCTGCGCGGGCCTGCTGCGCGCCATTGGCAACAGCGTGATGCCGCTGGTGTTCCTGCTCATCTCCTCGGGCCTGAATGTGGTGCTGGATCTCCTGTTCATTGCAAGGATGGGCATGGGGGTGCAGGGAGCGGCTGTGGCAACGGTCATCTCGCAGGGCGTTTCGGTGGTGCTCTGCATCCTGTACATCTTCCTCAGAGTGAAGGTCCTGCTTCCGGAAAAACAGCATTTCAGGGTGGGCAGCCACCTTTACTGGGAGTTGTTCAGCCAGAGCATCTCCATGGGCCTGATGAGCAGCATCGTCTCGGCTGGCTCGGTGGTGCTGCAGTATGGCATCAACGGGCTGGGCACGCTGGTCATTGCCGGTCACACCGCCGCCCGGAAGCTGTTCTCCTTTACCAACATGCCGGTCATGGCCATGGCATCGGCATGCTCCACGTTTGTTTCCCAAAACTGCGGCGCAAACCAGCCGGAGCGTGTCCGCAAGGGCATGAAGGAGATCGCCCTGTACAGCGTGGCGGTGGCCGTGCTGGCGGTCCTTCTGATGCAGCTGGGCGCAGAGTGGATGGTGCGGCTCATCTCCGGCTCCAGCGAGTCTGTGGTGCTGGAAAACGGCGCACGGTATCTGCGCTGGAACGCGCCCTTCTACTCGGTGCTGGGTGTCCTGCTGGCCACCCGCTACGCCCTGCAGAGCCTGGGGCAGAAGGTCCTGCCCCTCTTTTCCAGTGTCATCGAGCTGGTGGGCAAGGTGGTATTTGTGCTCTTCTTCATCCCGAAGTTTGCCTATAACGCCGTCATCCTCTGTGAGCCCATCATCTGGTGCTTCATGGCGGCGTACCTCGTGCTGGTCTACCTGCACGACCCGTTTGTGTTCCCGAAAAAAGCAGAATAAGGAAAAGACCCGGCTGCCGATGACAGCCGGGTCTTTTTGTCTGCGGGAAGTGGATGAAACGGATCGGGCAAGGAGGCTTACAGCGCCGAATAGCCGAAGCTGTTGACCAGTGCATCGATATGCTGGCCCGCCTTGCACATGGGGCACTCGCGGGAATCGAAGCTGGCGTAATCGGGCAGGTTGGAGGGGTCAAAAATAGAGGTGACCGGGATGCCCAGGCACTCGGTGGCGGTGGCGAAGATGGCGCTCAGGCCTGCCACAGTGCCGCCGTAGTAGTTGATCGCCTCAATCGCAGCCTGCGCGGTGTAGCCGGTGGTGATGGAAGCAGCCAGGATCAGCACATGCTTGCCCTTGACCATGGGGGCCAGATTGTCGCGCAGGATGATCTGGCTGCCGGTGGTGTACTCCGGGGTGATGACATAGATGGTCTGGTGGGCGTTCATGTTGGCAAAGCCGTCCTTGGTCAGCTCGTTGGCAAGGCAGGTGCCGATGACCTGCGTGCCGTCCAGGCAGAGAACGGTATCCACGATGGTGTTGTGCTGGTAGGCAGCCACCAGCTCTTTTGCCACGGCCTTTGCCTCGGAAAGGCGGGACTTCTGGGTGGTGACATCGATATAGTAATTGATGTGGCTGTGGCTGGTTGCGAAATGGCCCTTTGCCACACGCAGGAACAGATTGCTCTTGTTGGTGGGAAGCTTTACCATGTTGATCATAACTGCAACACTCCTGTTCTGTCAAACTATAAGGCCCGTTGATCTTTCTCAGGCGGAAACACAAACAGCGCGGCGGCCCCTGCCGCTGCGCTCCCCTTCTTTTCCATGAACCTATGGTATCAGAAAATGCGGGTGTGCACAAGATACAGAATTGCTGAAAATTTGAAGAAAAATTGAGATACTTTGCCAATGCGACGGCGCAAAAAAGCCGCCCGGCTTTCCCGGACGGCTCAGAATGCAGTGAAAAGGGGACATTACTCCACGGTAACGAACTTCCAGTTTACAGAATACTCTGCGTAAACGGGATCGGGTGTATAGGTCAGGAGCACGACATCGCCCTTGGCCAGCGAAGGCAGATCGGAGACGGTGACATTGCCGGAGACGGAGGAACCCTTCTTCAGGTTGGTCTCACGCAGGGAGTTATCAACAACCAGATCGGTGCCGATGTACTTCTTCACGGTCTTACTATCCGCACTGGTGAACGTGACTTTGAAGTTGCCGGGATTGACGGGCAGCGCATTGGTGCGGCCATTGGTGATCTTCAGGGGGAAGACAAAGCTGGTAGCGCCCACCTTGGGAGCATCCAGAACGAACTTCTTGTCCTTATCAGAATAAGTGCCCAGATCGGTCTGGATCTGCAGAATGGTCAGAGTGCCGGCACCATCACGAACCAGATTGTAGCTGTCGCCCGTGGACTCACAACCGGTAAAGAGGCTGGCACCCGCAACGGCCACAGCTGCAACAGCGGAGTATTTCAGGAAAGAGCGGCGAGAAAATGCTAACGACATAATCGTTCCTCCTTATAATGTGCAAAGCGCACGAAAATGCCAAAAGGCTCTGCCTATACAATAGGCGAAACGGGGGCGAATGTCAATGGTTTTCACAAATATTTTGTGAAATTTTCCCACCGCCGCCGTGCAAATCATACGAAATTTCGTCCTGCTTGATCAGGCTTTGGTCAGGTCAGAGGCGTTGATGGTAAAGTTCAGGGTCTTGCCGGAAACAAAGGTCGGGGTGTAGGTCACACCGATCTGCTGCCAGGTGGTGGGCACCATGCAGACCAGCTCAATGTAGCCTGCACCCTGCGGGGGAATGGCAGAGGCCGTGGTAAAGCTCTCGGTGGTGCTGTCGTACAGCTGGACATAAGCGCCGCCCTCGGCTGCCTGACCGTCGCAGGTGAAGGAGAAGTCGGTGGTGGAAGCGGACAGAGCGTGGAAGTAACCGGCAGTGTTGGCAGCGATCTGCTCCGGGGTATCCAGAGGATAGGCCTCGCCGATCTCCAGAATGTTCTGTGCGCCGATGGCAAAGGTGTCGCGGCTGGAACGGTTTGCAGAGGTGATCAGCATGGCAATGTACTCATAGCCCTCGGCATCGGGGGCACTTGCCAGAGTAAAGACGCTGGTCAGCTGGACCGCCAGATTGTTCCAGTTGCTGATCTTATCGCCGACCTTGACCTCGATGGAAGAGTTATCGCCGGCCTGGCAGCCGCCCAGCACAGCAGCAGCGCCCAGAGCAGCGGCAGAAGCACCGGTGACCTTGAGGAAGGTGCGGCGGGAAATCTTGTTCGACATAAAGCTTGCCTCCTTAATCAATGGCAGAAATCTTTTTCTTCGCTGATTCGTTTATAGCATTTTTTACCGGAAATTGCAAGGCCCTGGGCACAGAATTAACAGGAGTTTCACACAGAAGCTTACTGGTTGGGGTCCAGGCCGCGCACATGGGTCTCGCTGGTCTTGACCAGATTCAGCAGGCTGGGGGTGTACAGCGGGTATTCCCGGGTCAGGCTCTCGGTGGTCATGGCAAGGCAGGAGGGGTCTTTCACGCCCTCGGCACCGTTCAGGTCTTCACCGGCCAGCAGGTCCTCCACGTTGCTCTCGCTCATCCGCATCACGGCATCGGAGTAGCCGGGCCAGCGGCGGGCCTCCACGCTGAACAGGCTCTGGGCGTTGTGGGGCTCGGCGGAGTAGAGCAGGCGGAACATCTTGGCCACGGCCATCATCAGATAGGTGCTGACCTCGGTGGTCAGGGCCTTGCTGTGGCACTCGGCGATCTTGGCGTACAGCACGTTCAGGCTGTTGGAGATCAACTTTTTGTTCATGGTGGGCAGAACGCTGCCGTGGTAGACGTTGTCCTTCATCTTATCGGGGTTGGGCAGGTCATCGGCGTTCAGCATCATGCCATTGCGCTCAGCCGAACGGCCCAGCAGGTAATCGCAGGACACATTATAGTAATCCGCTACCCGGACAACAAAGTCCAGGCCGCACTCGCGGATGCCCTTTTCGTAGTGGGAGAGCAGTGCCTGGGACACCCCAAGGTCCTCTGCGGCCTGCTTCTGGGTGATGCCGCGCTCCTTGCGCAGCAGTTTGATGATACGGTTGAATTCCATGATTTTGGACTCCTCAGTAGTGGAAATTGAACTTCTTTGAGTTTTGGTTTACAACATGTTGATTATACACAGTGGAAAACAAAAAGTAAAGCAAGAAAAGTGACGGAAATTCTCGTCGTTTTTCGTCATTTTTGTCAAAAGGCTTGCCCCGGATACCATATCTATGCTAAACTAAAGATAATCAACGCATATTTTGTGGCGCACGGCCTGGGCAGGATGCCCGCTGCCGGTGCGAAATTTTACAGCAAAGAGGAACTCTTTGCCAGATAGAGGTGTTTTTCCATGAAAACGTTCAAACTTCATCTCATCCGCCACGGCATGACGGCCGGTAATCTGCAGGGCCTGTACATCGGCAGCGGTACGGACATCCCCCTGTGTGATGAGGGACGCGCCCAGCTGAAGGAGCTGAAGGAGCGGTTCGAGTATCCGCAGGTGGACACGGTGTTCTCCTCCCCGCTGGTGCGCGCTGTGGAGACAGCGAACATTCTGTTCCCCAATGCAGGCCACCAGTTCACAGTGCACGACCTGCGGGAAGCGGGCTTTGGCGTGTTTGAGAACCGCCCCGTGAAGGATCTGGTCAAGGAAGAGGATTTCAAGAAGTGGATCACCCCCGGCTCCGGCTTTGTGCCCGAGGGAGCAGAGCCCACCGAGCAGTTCCACGCCCGCTGCGCCGAGACCCTGCTCAAGCTGTTTGAGTATATGATCCGGATGGATGTGACCGAGGCTGCCTGCGTGACCCATGGCGGTGTGATCATGAGTATGCTGAGTCAGCGCGCGCTGCCCTCCCGCCACCCGGAACAGTGGATGGCCGACCCCGGCTGCGGCTATACCGTCCAGACCGACGTGCAGCTCTGGATGCGCGACCGTCTGGTGGAGGCCATCGACATCGTGCCCTTTGGCTACGCCGATACCCTGCGCGGGCAGGCAGAAGCCGAGGAAAACGAGGCGTTTGAGTAAGAATCTTTGCCGTGCCGCCCTGAAAATATCCAAAACACGTAAAACCGCGGAAGAACAGGTAAAATTCCGGGCAAATCTCTTGACAGAAAGCCCGGAATTTACTATTGTATAAAGAGAACTTATTTTCCCGTTAGGAGGAATCCCCGATGTCACAATCCCTGTCCCGCCGCTCGTTCCTGAAATATGCCGGTTCCGGCGCAGTCAGTCTGGCTGCCGCCCTGCTCACCGGTGTTTCGGGTGCGGCTCTGGCCCCCTGCTATGAGGGCGAACCTGCTCTGTTGGACGGCAAGGCGGCAGTGGAGCTGCTGGGCTATGCACCGGCCCCGGAGCTGGACAGCACGCTGGTCTATCTGTCGGTGGAGAACCTCTCGGCCCGGCCGCTGGCTGTGGGGGCCAGCTACCTGCAGAGCCGCGGGCTGGACAGCAGGAACGCCCTGTACAGCCTGGGCACCGGCCTGACGGCCCTGTGTGACGGCAGACAGGTGCGGGTGGGCAGCTTTGCAGCTCCCCTCTACGGTGAGAATGCGGCAGATGCCTCTGCCTTTACCCTGAATCTTTCCGCAGGGCGCGGGGCGATGCTCCACTGCTTCTGCGAGACCCCTGCGGACTGGCAGACGCTGGAGCTGATCTATCAGCCTGACTTTGCCGCAGGCCAGACCGTCCATTTTGTGGTGCGCCGGGATGCTGATGAAGTTCATCTGGGTGCGGTGCCTGCCACCCTTGCCGAAGTGGGCAGCGTGGTTGATCTGTAAATAGCATAGCGTAAAAAGAGACGGTTCTGCATCGGATTGCAGGACCGTCTCTTTTGCTTATAACAGGTTTTCCCCGGTGGAGTTCTGCACGGTGAGCTCCTGCCCGGTCAAGCTGGACACCAGCGCCAGATAGCTACGGCCTGCCGTCAGGGTCAGGGGGCGGCCGTTGGAATCATACAGGAAGAAGGTGGTCTCGCTGCCCTGCGTCCAGGTGATGTTCCACAGGTGGCCCTCGTTGAGCCAGACCCCGCCGCCCATGGTCAGGTCGTAATCCAGCGTCACACCATCGTCACGCAGGGTGGAGGCACTGAACAGAATGAGCAGGTTGTCGAAATCTGCCTGCTGGCCGTTGTTGGCATCCAACTGCGGTGTGCCGTCCGCGTGGAGCATCCGGTAGGTCTTGCTGTCGGCATCGTAGGTGAAGCCGGTGGCGTTCTGTGCGTCAAACTGGACCCGGACACTCATTGCGTCCGAAGCATCTGCATCGGGCAGCTTGCCGTTTTCCTGCATGGGCAGCAGATTGGGCACGGAGAGGAGGGTTCCGCTCTCGCTGTCGGAGCTGCTGGAAGAGGTGTCCGTGACGCGGGATTCTGTCAGGGCCGGGGAGATGTTCAGGCTGCCCAGCACACCCGAAAGTGCTGCACCGCTGGTATGCCACAGCGGGACATTCTGCCAATTGGTCTCACAGGAAAAGGCATTGGTGCCCACCTCCAGCGCGTCTACCGCGCGCAGAGAGTAGTAATCAAGGTAGTTCTGGTCAAACTGCCCACCGCCCCGCTGCACCGGCAGTACCTGCTGGCCCACCAGCAGCCGCCAGTAAAGATCCTGCCCGGCAGAGACAGGCCCGACCTGCGGCGCGGCCCCCACGGCAGGGTAGACCAGGCAGAGCCTGGTGGCCTGCTGCTGTGCGGTCAGGGCTTCCAACACCAGCGAGGCTGTGGAAAGCCCCCACTGGGTGGTGCTGGCAGCCGCGTTGTCAATGGTGATGGCGACCGGCCGCTGGCCCGGCCAGACAAGTTCCTGCCCGGTGAGCGGGTCAGTGGGACTTTCGGCGGGCTGGGAGCTGGGGCTGAGCGCGCAGCCTGTCAGCAGTGCGGCGCAGAGCGCAAAACAGAGCAAAGCGCGCATCCAAAAGCGTTTCATCGGTTTCCCTCTTCTGCCCCGGAGGGCGGGTGATTTAGTAGCTGAAATTGCTCCACTCATCATTGTCCACCAGTGCCAGATAGGTCTTGCCCCGGTTCAGGGTCATCTCCTCGCCGGTTTCGGTGTAGAGCTTGAGCGGATGGGTGGGATGCGGCTTCTCCCAGCGGCCCACCTGCACGCCGCCCCGTGTGAAGAGGTACGCCTGCCCACCGGCCACATAGTTGACCGACTGGACATCGTGAGAATCGCCCGCATAGGCGGCGATATCGGCAAAGCAGACCACCACGTTGTCAAAGGTCAGCTGCTTGCCGGTCAGCTCGTCCACCGTGTTCTCATAGGCTTTTTTGGAGCGGTTGTACATTTCCAGCTTGTAGCTGCGGCCCCAGCTGTTGTAGGTCAGGCGGGTCCTGTAGTTCTCGGAGTGGGTGATGCTGATGGTTTTGGCCGCAGGGGCACCGGGAAGGTCATTGGAGGCTGCGGTGCGGTAGTCGGCAAAGTGGAAGAAAGGCGTTTCGTTGGCGTAGGTCAGGCCGATGCCGGCATTACCGGCTGCCTGTTTGATCTCCTTGCCGGAGGTGAACTCGGTGTGCTCATAGGCTACGTTGCGGCCGCGGCTGTCACGGTGGGCAACGTGGGGGTGGACCGGCGTGTTGAAGTAACTCTTGCCGCCGATGTTCAGGCCGGAGTAATCGTATACATTGATGAACTGGGTGCAGAAAATGCTCTCGCCATCGTGGTAATAGAGGGCCTGATGGGGCATGAGCAGCTGCAGGAACTGGTCGCGGCCGGAGCGCAGCGGCCCGACCTCCGGGATGGTGTCCGCATCCCGGAACACGGCACACAGGCGGGTGATGCCGCCCTCCACCTTGCTCTCGATGAGCAGGTCTGCCGAGCCGATACCACGCTGGGGGCGGGCGTTCTGCCTTTCGGAGTTGGCGATGTTGTTGACCATCACACCCACCATCCGGCCGGTACTCTTGCGGGCTTCGCCGGTCAGAGGGTCAGCGTCGTAGGCAGGCAGAAGGCTGAACGCAGAGCTTGCGGCTTCGCTGGACGCTGCCGAGGAGGCGGCTGCCTCACCAGCTGCGGCCTCACCGGCTGCGACCACAGAGGATGCAGCGGCCTCAGAAGAAGCGGAAGAGGATGCCGCCGAGCCGCAGAACATGCTCTTCATCCAGTTGGGCAGGTCGCCGCCCAGAATGGCACTGCCGGGGCTTGCAGAGCAGCCGGTGAGCGCCAGCAGCGCCGCCGTCAGCCCGGAATAGCGAAGTACGGACCGTCGAGAAATTTTCATGGAAAAAGCCCTCCTATCGGATCGGCTTGCCCGGCGCGGAAGTGCGCCCGGCAGGTCGGTTGCAGTTTTGTAATGAACTGCTTTGATTGTACTGGTTCTTGCCCGGTTTGTAAAGGGGCAGTTCGTGGCAAAATCTGCCCGATGACGGCTTTGGGAAAGTTTTTTGTGCAGAAAGCTTGCATTTTGCCCGGGAGTATGGTAATATTATTCGGCAGTATCGTATTATACTGCGCTTTATAATGTATGCGCTCGTAGCTCAGCCGGTAGAGCATCTGACTTTTAATCAGAGGGCCAGGGATTCGAGTTCCCTCGAGCGCACCAAAGAAGAACCCACGATTGACCGTTGAAAATGCGGTGCAAATCGTGGGCTTTTCTGTTTTATAAGGGGTGCGAAACAGCCGGAATGTGCCTTATTTGTGCCTTGCTTGCGAAAAAATGCCTTGCCGTGTGCCTTACGCTGTGCCTTGCTTCTGATGCCCGGCGGTGTGGGCGGGGCGGTTCAGGCTGCGAGATTTGCGGGCGGTCTGGGGGTGGCCGCTACACGTGCCGGGCGGTGTCTGCCGGGGGCTTTCCCATCACAAGGACGGGTGCAGCGTGTACCGGTCTGGCTGCTGGTGCGTAGGCGGTCTGATCGTGGGCGTGGTGGTTGCTGCTCCCGGCGGGGCCTGTGGTCGGCTTCCAGTGCGGGCCCGCTCTTGTTGGGTGCGGGGCTGTGGTCGTGCTGGTGGTTCTCTCCTTGCCTGATCTGTGGCTGATCTCCCCGGCGGAATATGGATGCAGCGGGCAATGCGGGCGGCGGTCTGGCTGTGTGGTTCTTCCCAATTGTTTCCGCCGGGCGGTGTCCGGTTCCATCATGCAAAAGAAAAAGCCTGTCCGGCTTGATAGTCGGGCGGGCTTTCGTGCTGTCTGGGGGCCTGATCGTGTGGGGCTGCTGGTGCTGCACAGCTTCCAGCGTGGGCTGCTGGGTGTCTGATCTGGGCTGTGTGGGTGTGTGCTGCGTGTGTCCGGGATGCCGCCGGGCGGTCTGATCGTAGGTGTGCGGGTGGTGCTGGGCGTTCTGTTGCCGGTGCTGCGGCGGGGTGTGGTGCTGCTGATCTGTGCATGATCTCCCCCGGCGGGGTGCGTTGGCTGCGTGCATCAGAGCGCGGGCCGGGTGCGTGCTGCGGCGCTGCCAGAGCGGGGCGGCTATGTGGGTTTGGGATTCTTCCCAACAAGTTCTTGCAACGCAAGGGGCCGTGTATGTACAGGGCCATTGCTTGCAAGAGCAGCGTATTGTATATACGTCTGCCCTGCTTGCAAGCACTAGGCCCTCTGCAAGAGCACACGACTTTCCGTGAAAGTCTAGTGTGTTACACCTCGCCGCCGGGCGGGGTGTACGTTCTCGGTGTACTCCCGGGTGTGTCCATCATCCAATTTGTCGGATGCCGTGGGCGGTCCGGCTTTGCTCTGCCGGGGCCGGGTCGCCCTGCTCAAAGTACCGGGCTAGGCTGTCCAGATTCACAAGCCAGCCGCGCCCGGCATTCACATACCGGACTTTGCCGGTCTTGCAAAGCCGCCGGATATAGTGGGGTGACAGTCCGTAAATTTCAACGGCCTGTTTTACGGTGCCCATGTTCGGGTAGCGGATCGTATTGTTCAAGCAATGCACCTCTTTTCCTTCTGGTCGATGTGTGTCGCTCTCTGTGTGCCTGCATTAAACCATGGAGAGGGCTATATTTCAAGAGGGCCAAACGTGGGCGACGGTGCAGCGGGATGCAGCATTGATGAACGGGAATCCTTACGCCCATTGGGAACAGCGTGGAATCTCTTTGCATCTGGTGCCATGGAATGCCGTCCAGTGTCGTGGGGTGCCGTGGCTTGCATCAGGTTTTCCCGGTGGGCTATGGACAGATGGGGCGGCGTTCCGCCGGGCCGAATGCTTGATGAAATTAAATCGTTTTTGTGATGAAAGATTCTTGTGTGTAAAATGTGGAAAATTTCAGCTTGCAATTGTTCAATATGTCAAATAAAAGTGCGCGGAAATATTTTTCTTTGCATAGGTGCATTCAGCAGGCAGGGGGGCGGGCTATGCGCGCGCAAATGAAACAGCTTCCGCAAGCCCGAAAAGTTCCCTAGAAAAACAACTTGCGAATAGACCGGGGCGAAGGAATACCACAGGCAAAAAGACAAGGCGCACGGCCAGAAAACAGGACGGCGCATACTGTGCCCGACATGATTACAAAATACCCGGCGGCAAGCAAGGGACAAAGCGTCATTACATAGTGACAATGCAGAGTACAGGCGGCTCTATTCAGCGGACTATACACACCACCCGGCGGAACAGATAAACAGGAGCAGCACATTCCAATTGGGGCGATATGCACAGCGGCGGCGGATGATTGCCACAGCCTGCCCGATCATATCCAGCGGCTAGGGGTCAACGGCTACAATGTGCGCATGAAAACCATTTCCGCAAGTGTTCAAACCCTGCCAGAAAAACAAACTTGCGAATACAGCAGAGCAAGGACGTAGTACAAGCAAAAAAGCAAGGCGGGAAGCGAGAAAACAGGCATGGCCTATCTCACAAGAATGATAACAAAACCATGCAGAACCGGACGTTTGAGTGTAGCCACAGTGTAACGATGTGAGCGTATTGTGCTATTTGATGTCATTTTGTTGATTTTTTGCTCAACATGGCGGTTGCACTATGGGATGATCTTCCCCAAGGCGTTAAGGTACTGGGGCGCTCTTTTGAAAACTATGCGGGTCCAGAAGCGCGGAATAAATTTAGGTGAGTGGAATTTTTTTCACTTCCCCCAAAAAGGCGGCTGAAAAATCTGCCGGGGGTATGAAAAACGCCCGTCCTCTATCATCCAGAGGGCGGGCGTTGGCCTTACTCACTCAAACAGCGGGGCTTGATAGTAGGGGCTGTAATCAACGATGAGGTTAAAAACGTCTTGGAATCCGCATTCTTGGGTTTGGCGGTCGCAATCGTTGACCGTCCACGGGCTGTCCGGCGTAATCAACAGAGAATTGGGCGGAACATTCAGCCCGGCGGCAAGGCGGTTCAGGGTATCAAGATGGACGCTGCGGGCGGCTCGAAGCGCTTTCATTTCCGCCGGGTCAAAGCCTGTACGCTGTTGCAGTTCGGATAGTGTACAATCATGCTCACAAAGTTGCTGCAACAGGTTGAACGGGTCAACACGCAGGCGGGAACGCTGGTGGCCTTTTTTCTTTTTCATAGGATTCCTTTCTGGATGTTGTGAAAACCTATGCTTTGCCCTCTCTCCCCGATTGTGGTATACTATTGGGGGAAGATGGACACGCAAGTTATTTTCCTTTGTTCTTACGGATGGGACTTTCAAAGTAGCATGAGAGAAGCGGGGCAGCTTGTACCATGCGAAACGAAAGCCCTTTTTATTTTTGCGGGTGATTCATTCGCCAGTTGTTGGCGGCGCGGGTAATGACCAAACGCCGGAAGAAGATGATGTGTCCAGCGCTTGCATATTCCTTTTCAATCATATCGTAGTATTCTGCTACAGAGTGCCGCGTGTCCTCTTTTTCTCTGCGGCTTGATGCTGTGCCGGTTCCGGCTCCCGTTGTCATGCTTTCTTCTCCTTTTCGGCGTTCTCCATCATCTTTGCAAGTATTGCGTCAACTTCCGGCGGGATTGTGACCTGTCGGCCTTTCTGTGTCCGTGCCGGGGCAAGATGAATGGTGTTCCGGCGTTCCTGATCGTAATAGTCGCATTCTTCCAGAACGACAGACAAACGGTTGGTGATGCTTTCGCAAAGATGCTGACAGGACTTCAACTGCATTTCCAGTGTAACGCAATTTTCATTCAGCCATTCGCCGGACTCAAGTTCGGCAAGGGTCTTTCTGTGGAAAGGGATATTCAAGATAGATTCGGTATACTGAATCCGGCGCATAGCATATTCCGTTATTTCGCCCTTTTTCATGAAAAGCTGGTAAGTTGCTTCCGCCCAACGCTCGGCGGCTTTCGCTTCCTCGAGAACAGACTTCAAAAAGTCCGCGTCAACTGTACAGCGTGGCATGATTCTTCACCACTCCTTTTCAAAAATGATTGATGGTAAGTTGTTCCTTGTGGTTACAGCGCGGCAAGTTCGGCTTTCAGGCGTTCCAATTCTTCCCGCTGATCTGCAAGAATGGCGGTGCGGATTCGGGTTTCCTGCTCTGTGCTGGGCTTCCAGTCAAACCCACGCACCTTTACGTCCTCAATGCTGTTCTTCTCGAGGATGGTCAAAAGCTGCTCGATCTTCTGGATTGTGGTGTAAAGGTCAGTTGCGTGTAAAAGTGTTTCTTTTGTCATAATGGTCCTTTCCTTTGGTTTTGTTTGTGCATAGACACACAGAATGATATTTTCATCGGGTGATTTATGTGCATCCAGCAGGCCGGGGCAAAATGCACTTTTATGCGGCCTGCCAGAGTTTGACCATGCTGCCGTCTGCGTTCAGCAACACCCGGCGGGCTTCATCGGTATCAAGGCGGCGGCACTCTACCACGCAGGACACCCGGCGGGCAGCGGCATAGGCTCGGGCGGTGCGCATGGCCTGCTCAAGTAAGGGCGTTTGGCCTAAAGTCTCGCCAGTGAGTGTATAGAGGGTGTAAATAAACATGGTGCATACTCCTTTCTTTTGGCTGTGAGGTCTGGCCGCTGGCTCTTTTGGTGGAGAATCAGCCCGGCGGGGGCTGGGCATATTCCGCCGGGGTGGGCTGTTCTTCCGTTGCTCTGTCCTGTCGAAACGCCTTTTTCAATTCGGCGGTCTCTGTGTCCTCTTGTTGTGTCTGCGGCTGGGCAGCTATTTGCTCTGCTGCCTTTTCAATCTTTGGTATCTGCCGCTTTTTCAGCTCTTCCGTTCCAGCGTAGCCGATTCTATTTGTGCCGCTAGGCAGGCTTGAAAAGACTGCCGTTTGCGGCTTTTTCCTTATCCGCTGGTTTGCCGTTGCGGTTCCGATTCCTTTTCCTTTATCCTTATCTATCTCTTTATCTTTATCCTTTTCCTTATTGCTTGAAGAATCTGCGCTTCCAGCGGTTTCCGCATTCTTCAAACCACTGGTTTCTTCATCGTTAGAACCAGTGGTTTCTTTATTGCGTCCGCCTTTTGACCCATCAGCGCGTTTTTTCATACTGGAATCTATTGTGGGCTTAATAAGCGTCCACAAAGGTTTAACGGTTTTGCTGAGTTTTGGCTCTGTTCCATGGAAAGCATATTGAAAGATTGCATTGTATGCTTCAAGCTGTTGCATTGGCTTTAGGTCTTGGAGTGCTTCAAAGTAGGAAAGAAAAAACAGTACTGCTTTACTAGATGTACCCATAGTTCACCACCACTTACCGCATAGAAGCATACACTCTGCGGACAGAGGACGCACTATTACCCTGCTCCGCCGGAGCAGGGTCGCCCTGCTCGAAGTACCGGGCAAGGCTGTCCAGATTTACAAGCCAGCCGCGCCCGGCATTTACGAACCGAATCTTACCGGCTTTGCACAGGCGGCGGATGTAATAGGGCGATAGGCCGTAAAGCTGGGCGGCTTGTTTGACCGGGGCCATGTTGGGCAAACGGGGATAGCTAATGCACTCGCCCATGGTCAATACTCCTTTCCATCTTCCAACAGGCTTTCCACTGATACGCCAAGGGCGCGTGCTACATGCTGGGCAGTAGTACGCCAAACAGCCTGTCCTTTACGCATTTTCCAGATAGCAGCACGACCAACGCCAGCTTTTTGAGCCAGTTCTTCACAGGTCATATCGCATCGGGTCATTTCTGCAACAACCTTTACTCGGTCAACAATGATAGCTTTTGCCAAAATATTCACTCCTTTCGAAAGAGAACTTTTATTCCCTTTAATCGGAGTATAGCAAGAATAAAAGTTCTTGTCAACCGACTTTTAAGAATTTTTGTTCCTTTTAAAAAGAAAGTGTGCTATACTTACCCAAGAAAGGAAGTGTTTGTGTGACCGTTGGAGAGAAAATTCGCAGCAGCCGAGTGAATGCCGGCCTTACACAAAAAGAGCTGGGCGATAAAATGGGTGTAGACAGTGCAACCGTCGGAAAGTACGAACGTGGCATTTTAAACCCCAAGTTACAAACACTTGAAAAGATTGCTGCCGCTCTGGGGGTCACAGTTTGGGAACTTGGTGCAGTGAACTCGGCCGAATATCGGCAAATCATAATTGATAGAGAAATCAATAAATCCAGAGAAAGACATGATGAGGATGCGAAACTTCATCAGTTAGAGATAGAGTTCAGAAAATTAAATACTCATGGTCAGGAAAAAGCGTTAGAAAGAATTTGCGAATTAACGGAAATTGCACGTTTTCTAAAAGAGAAAACACCGCCGGAAGAAATGGTTTGGTGTGGGCCATCAGTTCCAATGTTAATGCAACAAGCTACGATATTCACAGGGACGTTGCCTGAAGATGTAAAAGAATTTCTCGAAAAGCACCCCGGTGCAGGGACATTATTTGTACCTGTAGATCAAGTGGATGCAGTTCTTGCGAAACTAGGAAAAAAGTACAACAATGGCGAAAGCATTCCGAGGGAAAAAATCTGTTACGACAAACTGAAAAGCGAAATAGGAGTTATATCGTTAGAAACCGAGTACAAATATTGTCGGTATCAAACATGCAACACTATGCCTGCCGCTAGGGATACTTCCGAAGATACCAAAACCGAGAACAACTAAAGCCGCATGGAATAGTGCCAATGTTATTTTAGAAATCCGGTTAGAAAGAGATGAACTATGGAAAAATCTTCCTTTTCTGAATTTCAGGTGAAGCAAATGTATGAAATGCTTATGGATATGCTCTTGAGAGACCCGGAACTTTTTGAACAGTTATCGGGTGTCACGGCAGGGCAACGGAAAAGCTATGAGCGAATGAGAGCGGATTTCCTAAAAAGGACAGAGAAGAAAGTGGAACCACATAGCAATGGCTTATGACAGGTGAGAAGATGGAAGAACTTTATAATCAGCTTGCGGCACTGGCCCGGCGGTTTGGCGCAAAGCGGCTTGTGCTGTTCGGCTCCCGCGCCCGGGGAGATAACCGGCCCAACAGTGACGTTGATTTAGCCGTGTATGGGATGCCAGAGGACAACCGGGCGGAGTTCTGGATGCACTGCGAGGAACTGCCCACGCTGCTGAAATTTGACATTGTGCACATTCAGGACGGCATGGAGCCGGTATTTCTTGCGAACATCGAAAGGGATGGTGTTGAACTGATGGACAAGCTGCATGAAAAATACGACCGCTTTACCGCTGCGGTGGCCCGGCTGCGGGAAGCGCTGGACGATTACAAGAAGTTCCCGTTGGATTCGGTACGGGATGGAACCATTCAGCGGTTTGAGTTCTGCACGGAACTGGCATGGAAGACCATGCGGGAATACCTGCTTGACCAAGGCTATACCAACATCAACAGCCCGAAAGAGGTTATCAAACAGGCGTTTGCCTTTGGCATGATAGACGATCAAAAGGCATGGGTGGAGCTGCTGAACGACCGCAATTTGACTTCCCACGTTTACGATGAAGCCACAGCGGCGGCTATCTTTGCGCGGATAGAGGGCCAGTATCTCCCCCTGTTCGACCGTGTGACCGCCTACATGAAGGACGAATGAAACCCGGCGGGATAGCAGAAAGCAGGGCGGACAGATGGCAAAGATAACAAAGCGGATGAAGAAAGACGGCTCTTGCTCCTACTGCATCCGAGTCTCCAATGGCTACGACCGGCGGGGCCGTCAAGTGATGGTGAACCGGACGTTTACCCCGCCGCCGGGCATGACCGGGAAGAAGCTGGAAAAGGAATTGCAGCGGCAGGCGGATGCCTTTGAACAGGAAGTGCATGCCGGTGTGCTGCTGGATGCGTCCATGAAGGTGGACGACCTGATAGAACGATGGTTCACCGAGTACGCAGAAAAGAAGCTCAAACCCAAGACGGTTTACAACTACCGGCGTTTGGTGCCGCGTATTTCCGCCGGGCTGGGGCAACTGAAAGTGTGCCAAGTGAAACCGGCGCACCTGATGGCTTTTTACTCGAACCTAGAGGAACAGGGTGTGCGGGAAGATAGCACCTATACCGCAACGCCTGCCCTGCTGGAACGTCTGCCCCATGGCAAGCGGGGCCAGATCGCCAAGGCGGCAGGCATTGGAGACGATACCATGCGGAACGTGCACAGGGGCGCAAACGTGAGCCAGAGCACGGCGGAAAAGGTCGCCGGGGTGGTGGGGCTTCCCCTCTCCAAAGCGTTCACAGAGCACGCCAAGGACGGCGGCAGGCTCAACGGGAACACGGTGCAGCACTATCACCGGATGCTGTCCAGCGTATTCACAAAGGCTGTGCAGTGGGGCCTTGTACCGGAAAACCCTTGCAAGCGGGCAGAAGCACCCAAGGCCGAAGAGATAGACGTGCAGGCGCTGGAAGAAAAGGACGTTGCCCAGCTGCTGGAAGCCTTACAGGATGCACCGGCGCAGTTCAGTGTTATCACACAGCTTGCCTTGTTCACCGGTGCCCGGCGGAGTGAGATTTGCGGGCTGCGCTGGTGTGACGTGGATTTGGACGCGGGTACATTGTCCATTGAGCGGAACGTGCAGTACATCCCGGGCAAGGGCACTGTATTCACCACGCCCAAAACAAAACGCTCCCGGCGGTGCATCAAGATAGGCCCGGAGTGTGTGCAGCTGCTGCGGGAATACCGCCAGCACCAACGGGCGGAACGACTCAGGATAGGCACGGCATGGGTTCGGCGTGTAGAAATCGCCGGGAAAATGGTGGAGAATGATTTGCTATTCACCAAATGGAACGGTGCACCCATCGACCCCAAGACGGTAACAACGTGGTTCCCGGGGTTCCTCGCTGCCCATAATCTCCCGCCGGTACACTTCCACAGCCTGCGGCACACCAACGCAAGCTTGCTGATCGCCGCCCACGTTCCTGTTACGGCGGTGTCGGGCCGTCTGGGCCACGCCAAGACCAGCACCACAACGGATATCTATGCCGGGTTCATCCGGTCGGCGGACGCTGCTGCATCGGATGCCCTAACGGATGTGTTTACCCGGATTCGGGACGAAAACCACGCATAAAAACAGAGCAGCCCACAGGGGGCGGGGATGATTCCGCCGGGCCTGTGGGCTGCTTTCTCTATGGTGGGCTGTGTGCTGTCCTGTTTATCGGATGCAATGCGTACCAGAATGTGCCTTATTTGTGCCTTATCCGTCGCAAATAATTGGGAATGAATGCACACGAGCGCATATAAAAATGACGATAACTCTACATAAAACGAAACGAGCGCAAACGGTCGTTTCCCAATTAGCTCATTCTTTTAATCAGAGGGCCAGGGATTCGAGTTCCCTCGAGCGCACCAAAAAGCCGCGAAGATTCGTTAGAGTCTTCGCGGCTTTTTCTTTTTCCGAATCATTGCACACTACCGGAGTTGACATTGAAAATGCAATCGTACACTGCTATAATAAAATTGTGATATTATCACCAAAAATTCAAGATGCAAACCGTTTGCGATTGGCAAACATTCAGGAGGAACGCATGGTAACAGGAGCCATTAAAA
>OHQQ01000558.1_pt1 | contig 23812 bp, 18 predicted proteins | sample 1578211 | NCBI WGS metagenome assembly OHQQ01 (sample SAMEA3879539, study PRJEB24766) | human gut metagenome | biome: human-associated habitat; feature: feces | place: USA | collected 1985/1987
GCAATCCTACGGCCTACTATCCTCAAATGAGCTTTCAGCCCTGCGCTTTCTTATTTATTGAATCCACTATTGAGGGGCGGATAGTAAGATTTGAAAAACACTTAATTCAAATACTTACAAGAGTGGAAAAAACTACTATCTCTTGTGTTTTGCGGCTTGTTGCTATTTGGGTGTAGCGATAAGTACGACGACAGCGCATTGCGCAATGATTTGAATGACCTCGAAAATCGTGTAACGAAATTGGAGGAACTCTGCAAACAGATGAACACGAATATTTCATCGTTGCAGAAGATTGTAGAAGCATTGCAGGATAATTTGTCTATTTCCAAAGTTGAACAAATATCCGATGGTTACATTATCCACTTTTCAGATGGTTCTACTGCTACAATTAAAAACGGGAAAAATAGCGAGGACGCTCCTATTATTGGTGTGAAGAAAGACACGGACGGCATCTATTATTGGACACTTGATGGTGAATGGCTGACCGATGAAAAGGGAAATAAGGTAAAGGCACAAGGAACAGACGGCAAGGACGGAGTTGATGGCGAGGATGGAAATGACGGTGTGGACGGAGAAGATGGTGTAGATGGAACGAATGGAAAAGACGGAAAGGATGGAATTACACCGCAACTGAAAATAGAAAATGGTCGCTGGATGCTTTCAATGGATAATGGTAAAACTTGGACGGATATAGGGCAAGCAACGGGAGCCGATGGAAAAGACGGAGAAGATGGAGAAGACGGGACGGATGGAGAAGATGGTGTCGATGGCAAGGACGGAACGAATGGCATCTTCAAAAGTGTAAGAGAAGATGATGATAATGTCTATTTCACATTGGAGGACGATTCTGTTATCACGATTCCTAAAAGCGATAATTCAAAGTTTGCAATTGCATTCGATACAACGGATATAGCCATTCTTAATGGAGGAGAGAGCAAAACAATCTCCTACACGATTACGGATGCAACCGAAAATACGGTTGTCAAAGCCATTGCACAGGATGGTTGGAAAGTCAAAGTAAATGCTACCTCCACGGATAAGGGGACGATTACGATTACCGCTCCTAATCCGATTGTTGAGAGCGAAATCCTTGTGTTTGCTAATGACGGTTCCTATCGTACTGTTATGGTATCTTTGAATTGTATGCAGGGGCAAATCAATATAGCAGATAACTCTATTGATGCTACTCCTGCTGGGGGTACACAGGAAATCAAATTGACAACGAATTTGGATTATACCGTTGAGATTCCCGACAATGCAAAATCATGGTTGTCGTTGGCTCCCGAAACACGAGCCATGCGGGAAGATACGATTGTTTTTGAGGTAACTGCTAACGAAGGGATTCAACGCTATGCAACGGTTGCCTTAAAGGATGAACAAGGGAATATCCTGCAAACGATTATCTTTCGACAATTGGGAATGTGTACCGAAATACATGTCGAAACGAAAGGTGAACTGGAAAATGAATTGGCGGATTATGATTATGCCAATATCGAATCGTTGAAAATCACGGGTGTGCTGAATGATGTCGATTTCTTGTTTATCTATCGCATGATGCCCAATCTGAAAAACCTCGATATTGCAGAGGTAAATATTACGGCATTGCCGACACAGGCATTTTATAATTCAAAAAATGTCGAGCATCTGATTCTCCCAAATACATTAATAACGATTGGGGAAGAAATGTTTTATCAAAGCGACCTCAGAAGTGTTGTAATCCCTACAAATGTAACAACAGTTGGATATTCTGCATTCAAGAGATGTTCCTCTCTAACAACTGTAACCTTTGAAAAAGAGTCTCAACTGAAAACTATCGGTGGCGATTATTATTATGGTGCTTTCTCGGATTGTACTGCATTGACCTCTATTGAGATTCCAGCAAGTGTGGAAACGATTGGAAATACGGCATTCTCAGATTGTTCATCTTTAGCAACCGTAACTTTTGAGAAAGGGTCTCGACTTAAAACCATCGGCAATAATGCTTATTATAGATGCACATCCTTGACCTCTATTGAGATTCCTGCAAGTGTAGAAACTATTGAAAAGAAGGCATTCATGCATTGTTCGTCATTAGCGACAGTAACCTTTGAGAAAGGTTCTCAACTGAAAACTATCGCTGGTGATTCTTATGATGGCGCTTTCTCGGATTGTACGGCATTGACTTCTATCGAGATTCCTGCAAGTGTAGAAACTATTGAAGCGACAGCATTCAAGCGTTGTTCCAAATTGGCAACCGTAACCTTTGAGAAAGGTTCTCAGTTGAAAACTATCGGGGGAGGTTATTCTTCTTCTTCTCATTTTGGCACTTACTCGGATTATTATGGTGCTTTCTCGGATTGTTCTTCCTTGACCTCCATTGAGATTCCTGCAAGTGTAGAAACGATTGAAGCGACAGCATTCAAGCGTTGTTCCAAATTGACAACCGTAACCTTTGAAAAAGGTTCTCAGTTGAAAATTATCGGGGGAGGATTTGATACTAATGTTGGGTATCGTTATATTTATGGTGCTTTCAGTGAATTGAAGAATCTAATGACCGTCGATATGTCTGCTTGTACACAGGTTGAGATAATCGAAGAATGTGCCTTTTACAATGATCCCGAACTGCGATTATTCAAAGTCAGCACGGAAACGCCACCAACTTGTGAAAACAATGCTTTTGTCGGCATAAATCCTTATTCGGTACTGAAAGTGCCTTCGGGTTGTGCCAATGCTTATAAAGCCGCAACAGGATGGAAAAACTTTGCAAGCATTACGGGATTAGATGAATAAAAGCATTTCGGCATTATGGAAAATAAAAGTAAAAATACGTCTGAAATATCACAATGGATTGACAATTATTTACACATTTCTATCAATACCGAGGAATACGTGGAAGTTCGGAATTTCTTAATATTATGGAATATATTTGAAGCGAAATGGTTCAAATGTAATTTCGGAAGAAATAAGTGCAATATCCAAAACATACATTTAGCGTCCGATATTGTTAATCAAACACTACAATACTTACAAAGGAGATATATAACGAACGGTTCTACAAACGAGCGATTCAAGAGATTGCGATTGAGAAATAATGATGATACGACCTCTGTTCAGCGTGTTTTATTAGGGCAAACCAATAATTCATGTGATATTATTAAAGCCATCATCATGATTATTTACAGATACCGTAACAATCTATTTCATGGAGAAAAAGCCATCGCATCATTGCCGATACAAAAGGATAACTTCATCTATGCGAATAAATTTCTGATTGCTTGCCTTGAAGCAGCAAAATAACAAAGGTTTCTAATAGTGACAGACTTTGTGAAAAGGTTAATTTATAAGACCCTTTTGCAGAGTTTGTCACTTTCTTATTTTGTTTATTCCGCTAATAATCTTATCTTTATAAAGATAAATAACAATTAAATTTTAGCTAAAATGAACAGATACAAACAACCTAAAACAGAATGAAAGACCGACGCATGAGAGGATAAGCAGATAATTCAAAAGGCGGTTAAATGGAGCCAAACAGAGGGAATAGTCCTGCTTGTAGGAAAACCCAAAGACGAAATATTTCCCGAAACATTTATCTACATGTTTGCCCCTAATATGGCAGACATTACAAAGCCCGTCGAAATTGTCCTTACAAAGAACCGACAATACATATTTGGATGAAAGTGCGAACTTAACGAAATGGACGGGATAATCGGCACAATGACGGCTAACGAGGCACAAATCGAGGGAACGGGCGAAAAGGTGAATTTGTTCGACTACCACGTGAAAGCCGATACAATCCTATTCCAATACGTCACACCCGACGGACGGGACGAGGTAGTGAAATTCCCGTTAGCGGGATTTTGCGAAAACTATCTGATGCAGTTTGTAAAATAATTCGGTGGAATTGAATTGCATCGTATCTATAAAGGTTAAGGAGAAAGGGCCGAAAAAATGCGGCGTTTTCCCTTATACATAAAATTTCAGATTAAAAACAAGGCAAATTTTTTCGTTCATTAGTTAGTTTGCGACAATTTTGATTATTTTCTGTAAAGGTCGTCGAGAATGAAGCAGTCCACACGGTTGCCCGTGAGCGCCCCCTCGCGGCCGACAGAGAGCAGGCCGCCCCGGTGACCGATGATCTCCACCTCATCGGCCGTACGCAGGTACTCCGGAGGCCTGGCTCCCCGCTTGATGGTCGTTTCCGGGAAAAAGGCTGCATATTCGGGCGAATCGATGATACGCTGCACGCGCCGGTTGAACTTCGAAGCCAACGAAGCCGAATAGGAGGCGATGGCGATCCGCAGATCGGGATCGCGCCCCAACAGGTAGGCAGGCAGCAGGGTCGAAGCCCCGACGCTCTTGCCATGCTGGGGCGGCATGGTGACGATAAGCCGGCGGACGCGCCCGGCGGCGAATGCCTCCAGTACGCGGTAGTAGGCCTCGTGAAACCACCGGAACTCCAGAAAGGGATAGACTCCGGCGGCAAACAGGCCGAACGGAGGCAAATCCCCCGCAGAAGCCGGTTCTGCGGGGGACAAGTCCTTCAATACATCTATATTCATAGGTCAGTAGTTTTTAAGCTCCGCCCGGTGGCACGGCGCTGCCGAAGGGAAGCGGAGGGTTTCGATACGCACGGGTCATTCCAGAATCGCCGCATCCGACAATCGCAGAACAGCGTTCAACTTTTCGAACAGCAACGGAAAAACGGAACCGCCCGTTGCAGCGGGTATCGAAAACCAAGAACAATGTGTTCGGAAAAAGACCGCAGGAGGCGCCGCTCCGGATGGGATGTGCGATCTTGCGGAGTCGAATCAGAAGAGGTACTCCTTAAGCTCGGAAAAGGAGAAATCGTTGGGGCGTTCCCCCGCTTGGTCGGATGTATGGAATTCCCACCAGACGGGAACCAGGTCGTCGATTCGGTCGGCGTCGCCTTCGGGCAGACACACCTTCGAACGATAGACTACGATCGAGGCGACGAAACGACACTCTTTCGAACCGTAGTCGAATGAAAACGAACCGGAATAGAAACTCTTCTCCCCGATTTCATCCAACAGCTTGCGAGCGACGATACCGTATAACTCCGGAATAATTGGATAGGTCATCGTAAAAGAATTTAGTTCAATAAAAATTTTGCATAAACAAAATAAATCGTTTAACTTTGCAAGACAAAGATAAGTTCAATTTTTGAATTTAATACAAGAGAATCAAAATATTTACCATAAAAAATTTTGATACGATATGACGGGGGATCGCTTAAAACTATTGAGAAAGACAATAGGTCTGACACAAGAGCAGTTAGCTCAACGATTAGGCATCGGAAAGGCCGCCCTTTCGATGATCGAAACGGGCAAGGCGGCGCTCTCGTCCCGGAACAAGAACATCCTGGTTCAAGAATTGAATGTCAATCCGGACTGGCTCGATGGCGGAGAAGGGGAAATGTTCAATGCCGAACCCGATCTGACCGCCTACATGCACCGCACGGACAACACGCTGCCGCTGCAAAGCGTCCCCCTCTACTCCATAGAAGGGACGGCGGGCCTGGTGCCGCTCTTCGCCGATCACGCGCAGACGCGGCCCGTCAATTTCATCCACATCCCCAACCTGCCCAAGTGCGACGGTGCCATCTATATCGTGGGCGACTCGATGTACCCGCTGCTCAAAAGCGGCGACATCGTACTTTACAAACAGCTCAAGGATATCGGCGACATCTTCTGGGGCGACATGTACCTGCTCTCGATCGACATCGACGGCGAAGAGTACATCACGGTCAAATACATCCAAAAATCCGAGCGGGAAGGGTACGTGAAACTCGTCAGTCAGAACCCCCATCACGCCGACAAAGAGGTGGCCGTGGACCGCATCCGGGCCCTCGCCCTGGTCAAGGCCAGTATCCGGATGAATTCGATCCGGTAGCACGAAATCGCGCGAGCCGTTACGGGCCGTACCCGAAACCGGATTTCGGTGCAGCGTTCCAAATGTTCCGGTTGCGATGCCCGCAGCCGGGATTTCTTCCTATTTATAATTACAAAAAGCACAAAAAAAGCAAAGTTTTAACCAAATAATATTTTTTTAATTACGATTTGTGAGTTTTATCCGGAATATATTTCCTATATTTGTGGCATTATATTATAATGTTTTCGACAAAGGAAGGCAGGGTCGAATCGATCGAAACCGTGCCGGACACAGAAAACGACCCAATAAAGCAACCTTATTATATTACTAATTCACATACAGCAATGAATGAAAACAAGGTACAAGAGCTGCAAGATGTCGTGATCCGCTTTTCGGGCGACTCCGGTGACGGCATGCAGCTTACTGGCACGCTCTTTTCCGACACTTCAGCCTTGCTCGGCAACGGAATCTCGACATTCCCCGACTATCCCGCCGAAATCCGCGCCCCGCAAGGTACCGTAGCGGGTGTATCCGGATTCCAGGTGCACTTCGGAGCCAAAAGACAGCTCAACCCGGGCGACTTCTGCGACGTACTGATCGCAATGAACCCTGCGGCACTGAAGGCGAACCGCAAATGGCTCAAGCCGGGTGCAACGGTAATCCTCGACGAGGACTCCATTACCGAAGAGCACCTTCGGAAAGCGGGTTTCGCAACGCTCGACCCGATCCGGGAGCTGAACCTGGAAGATTTCAACGTGGTCGTTCCGAACATTACGGAGATGACCAAGGCGGCTTTAGCGGATTCCGGTCTGGACAACAAAGCGATGGTCAAGTGCAAAAACATGTTCGCACTGGGTATCTGCTTCTACCTCTACAACCGTCCGGAAGATCATGCAAAGCGTTACCTCGATTCAAAATTTGCGAAGAAAAATCCGGCCATAGCCGAAGCCAACAAACGCGCTATCGACGCCGGTTACAACTATGCCGCCAATACGCATCAGTTCGCCAATACATACACCGTGGCTTCGGGCCAGATGGAGAAAGGCACCTACCGGTCGATCAGCGGTAACGTCGCAACGGCATGGGGTCTTTGCGCCGCATCCGAGAAGAGCGGTCTGCCCCTCTTCTGCGGTTCGTACCCTATCACTCCGGCTACCGTCATTCTCGAGGAACTCGCCAAACGCAAGGACCTCGGTGTGAAAACCGTACAGGCCGAAGACGAAATCGCGGGTATCTGTACGGCCATCGGCGCTTCGTTCGCCGGCAACTTCGCCGTGACGACCACTTCGGGTCCCGGTCTTTCGCTCAAGAGCGAGGCATTGGGTCTGGCCGTGATGACCGAGCTTCCGCTGGTAGTCGTGGACGTACAGCGCGGCGGCCCCTCGACGGGTCTTCCGACCAAGACCGAGCAGAGCGACCTTCAGCAGGCCCTCTACGGCCGCAACGGAGAAAGCCCGGTAGCGGTCATCGCCGCCTCGATGCCGAGCGACTGCTTCCACTACGCATTCGAGGCCGGTCGTATCGCCATGGAGCACATGACGCCGGTAGTGCTTCTCTCGGACGGATTCATCGCCAACGGTTCCGAACCGTGGAAGATCCCTTCGATGAAGGATTACCCGACCATCAACCCGCCGATCATCGACAAAACCGAGGACGGAGGCCCTTTCATGCCCTACGCCCGCAACGAGAAGCTGGCACGCAGTTGGGCATTCCCCGGCAAAGCAGGTCTGGAGCACCGTGTAGGCGGACTGGAGAAAGACAAGCTGAAAGGCAGTATCTCGATCGACCCACAGAATCACCAGGAAATGACGAACCTGCGTGCCGCGAAAATCGCCAAGATCGCCGACTACATCCCGCACCAGACGGTTTACGGCGACCCGGAAGGCGATCTGCTCGTAGTAGGTTGGGGCGGTACACGCGGACACCTGCAGAATGCCGTCGATAAAATGCGTGCCGAAGGCAAGAAAGTTTCGCTCTGCCACTTCAACTACATCAACCCGCTGCCGCACGGCGTCGCCGACATCTTCAAGCGCTTCAAGAAGATCGTGGTTTGCGAGCTCAACGAAGGACAGTTCGCCAACTACCTGCGCGGCAAATTGCAGCAATTCGACTACGAACAGTACAACAAGTGCGAAGGCCAGCCGTTCACGGTGACCGAGCTCACGAACAAGTTTCACTCTTTACTGAAATAAAGCCATGGCAGATTACAAATATACTCCGGCAGACTTCAAAAGCGACCAGGAAGTAAGATGGTGTCCCGGCTGCGGTGACCACGCAATTCTGAATGCCGTACAGCGGGCCCTGCCCGAAATTGCCGACCAGACCGATACGCCGCACAACCTCTTCACGTTCATCTCGGGCATCGGCTGCTCGTCGCGCTTCATTTACTATATGAAGACCTTCGGCTTCCACTCCGTACACGGACGCGCCAACGCCATCGCTACGGGTGTGAAGACTGCGAATCCGCGTCTGAACGTTTGGGTTACCTCGGGCGACGGCGACTCGCTGGCCATCGGCGGCAACCACTTCATCCACGCGATCCGCCGCAACATCAACCTCAACGCGATCCTGTTCAACAACGAGATCTACGGTCTGACCAAAGGTCAGTACTCGCCGACCTCGAAGTTGGGTAAAATCACCAAGACCTCGCCCTACGGTACGGTCGAAAAACCGTTCAACCCCGGCGAACTGGTGATCGGTGCGAAAGGCACGTTCTTCGCCCGTTCGATCGATATGGAGGTGAATCTGACCAAAGAGTGCCTGATCGCAGCGGCGAAACACCAGGGTATGTCGGTAACCGAAGTTCTGCAAAATTGCGTGATCTTCAACGACAAAACCCATGCGGCTTTCGCTGGCGACAAGGCTACCCGTCTGGAGCACACCATCACGTTGCGCCACGGCGAGAAGATGCTCTTCGGTGCCAACAACGAAAAAGGTCTGGTGTTCGAGGATATGCGCCTGAAAGTCGTAACGGTCGGACAGGACGGCTATACGCTGGATAAGATCCTGACGCACGACGCCCACACCAAAGACACGACGCTGCACTCGATGCTGGCCGCAATGAAATATCCCGACTATCCGGTCGCACTCGGTGTAATCCGCTCGGTCGAGGACGAAATCGTTTACGATCAGGCTGTCGAAAAGCAGGTGGAAGAGGTGAAAGCCCAGAGCAAGATCCACTGTGTGGACGACCTGCTCCACTCGGGCGCTACTTGGGAGATCTAATCTTCACAGATATATTCGAAACAAAAAAGCTGTCGAAAACGACAGCTTTTTTGTTTCGATAACAGAGAGAACCGGTCCTTACAGGAAATATCTCAAAGTTTCAGCACTTCATCGACTCCCATATCCTTATAGGTGGACTCCAACTCCTCGCCCCGGTCTGAAATAACCAAGAGCTTGTCACCGACCTTCAGTTCGGTATTGCCCTGTGGAACGAAATAATCTCCGTCACGATAGACCATCATCACCAACGTATGCTCCGGCAGGTTGATCTCCTTGAGCGTAGTGCCCCCCTGAAGCATCGATTCATTGACAAGGACCTCGGTAAATATCGACGGAATATCTTCGTGGACATCGACCCCGAAGGCAGGACTCTTTTCGGCATACCCAAGCCCGAGCAGATTCGCCATCCAACTTACGGTCGTACCCTGCACCAGCAGCGAAAGAATCGTCACCAGAAAAACCACGTTGAACAGCAGCCGTGCCCCCTCCGTACCGGCCAGCAAAGGATAGGTCGCAAAAATAATCGGCACGGCACCGCGCAGACCGACCCAGGAAACATAAAGACGGGCTTTGGTCGTAAACTTGCGGAAAGGCATCATACAGGCGAACACCGTGATAGGACGCGCAATGAACATCATAAAAGCCCCGACCAGGCATCCCAGCATCAGCACGTCGGGCTGCAAGAGTTCGTCGAGGTTGACGAGCAGACCCAGCGTAAGGAACATCACGATCTGCACCAGCCAGGTGAAGCCGTCGAAGAAGATCGTAAGCGACCGCTTCTGCGTCAGCTGATTATTCCCCAAGACCAAACCGGCCAGATAGACGGCCAGATATCCGTTGCCACCGATCAGGTCGGTAAACGAGAAGGTAAAGAAAACGAAAGCGAGCAAAAGCACCGGATAGAGCGAATGATTGCTCAAATTGATCCGATTGATTGTCCATACACCGATCCGGCCGATAGCGTAGCCCATCAGACCGCCGAGCACCATCTGAATGACGAACTTTACGATACTCATCGGTACGCTCACGGCTTCTGCGCCGCCGGACAATACGCCGATCAGCACAATGGTCAGCACGTACGCCATCGGGTCGTTCGAACCGCTCTCCAGCTCCAGCAGAGGGCGCAGGTTCTCGTTCAACCCCTGTTTCTTGCTTCGCAGGATGGAGAAAACCGAAGCCGAATCCGTCGAAGACATCGTCGCGGCCAGCAGCAGCGCCGCAGGAAACGATACGGCCAGCCCGACCCATGGGGCAATGAGCGTGACGAAACCCGCTACGATCACCGCCGTCATGACGACTCCGGCGGTCGCCAGTACGATACCCGGTCCGATCACCGGTCGTATTTCCGAAAACTTGGTATCCATACCGCCCGTGAAAAGGATGATACAAAGAGCGATCATACCTACGAACTGGGTCGCTTCGACGGAATGGAACGAAATGAAATTGATGCCGAACAGCATACCGACCCCCAGAAAAAAGAGCAAGGCCGGGGCGCCGAAACGATAGGCCGCCTTGCCGGCCATTACAGCGACGAAAAGAAGCAAGGCTCCGATCAACAGAATGTTTTCGGTCGTAATGATATTATGCATAGGAAATCCTTATATAAATTTACAAAAAAATGCCTGTCGCGTACAATCGCTGACAGGCACCGCACCCTATTGAGGAATGAATAGGTAAGTAATCGTTCCCGACTGTCGGGCAGGCGCCGAATCATCGATATTGAAAAGCGAGTTACGTGCAGCTTCCAGCGCAGCCTCCCGCATACAGTCATCGCCTCCGGAGGCCACTTTTGCAGCAACGACCTCTCCCGAAGGATTGACCGTAATACCGACGACCACTTCGCCGCCTCCCTCGCACTGATAGGCCGGCACCTCCAGATAACGGCGCGTCCGCACGGGATCGGTCAGCGAAAAGGAAACCGTGACCCGTCCCTTGGCCCGACTGTCCTGTGTCCGATCGTCCTTGCCGCTGCGCCCCATACGCTCCCGAATCGCACGCTCCTCGGCCAATCCCTGCTCGTAAGCGTCCCGGTTGGCCTGCATCCGTTCGCCGACCGCTTCGGCGGATTCTTTCAGCGACGAGGACATCGAGCCACGGTCGTCACGCGACCGCTCCTCGAGCGCATTCTCGTTGGAATACTGGTTGCGCACATCCCGCCAATCGCCGCCTTCCTGCGCCTGTTGGCGAGCCCGTACCTCCTGTTCAAGACGCATCTTCTCCGCCTCGAGCTCCGCTAAAGTTTTCGTATCAATGATTATGCCTTGCACGGAAGGTTTGGCCCCCACGACGATTTTTCCCACCATAAAGGCGATCGCAAGCACCAAATAGGCAATCAACGTGACACACAATCCGATCCGATGGTCGTAAGCCCATTCTCCCGCATCGGTTTTTTTCTGCTCGAAGGGAAGCTGCAATTTCGGAGGACGAGGAGTTCTGTCGGGTGATGCCACGGAATTTCGGTTTATCAATAATTTAGGCAAAAATACGATTTTTGAATAATATTTCCTATATTTGCGCGCAAATAATGCGATAAACATTTCCGAAAATGACGGTCGGCCCCACACACGTCGGGACCCGGCAGTCAGCGGGAATGTATGTTGCGATTTGAATAAATTCAGATTATGGCTGCCAAACAACAAACCCTCAAAGCCCCGATCTCGTTTTCAGGTACAGGCCTCCACACCGGCGTCAAAGTGACGATGACGGTACATCCCGCCCCGGAGAACAGCGGCATCGTTTTCCGCCGCATCGACCTGGAAGGCAAACCCGAAATTCCGGCCCTGTGCGACTATGTCACGGACACCTCGCGGGGCACGACCATCGAAAAGGGTGGCGCACGCGTTGCGACCATCGAACATATCATGTCGGCCCTCTGGACCCTGGGCGTGGACAACGCCACGATCGATGTCGATGCCGGTGAAACTCCGATCATGGACGGTTCGGCCAAAGAATATGCGAAAACAATCGTCGAAACCGGCCTGCAACCTCAGGAAGCCGAACGCACCTACTACCACGTCACCGAAAAAATGGTCTATACGATTCCGGAAAAAGGCGTGGCCATCATCCTTTACCCCGACGACGAATTTTCCGTATCGCTGCACGTGGACTACAACTCCAAGGTGATCGGCAACCAGTATGCGACATTCGACCCCGAAGACGATTACGCCGCGAAGATCGCCCCCTGCCGCACCTTTGTCTTCCTGCACGATCTGGAACCTCTGATGAAGATGAACCTGATCAAGGGCGGCGACCTGGACAACGCGATCGTCGTCGTGGAGAATCCCGTCCCGGACGATCAGCTCGAACATCTCAAGAAAATTTTCAACAAACAGGATATCCGCATCACGGGCGGCTACCTGAACAACCTGGAGCTCCGTTTCAACAACGAATTGGCCCGCCACAAGCTCCTCGACCTGCTGGGCGACTTCGCCTTGCTGGGCAAACGCATCAAGGGCCGCGTATGGGCCACTCGTCCCGGCCATTTCGCCAACACGGAGTTTATGAAACAGGTAAAACGGACCATCCGCCGCGAAGGCGAAAAGCCCCGTTTCCAATACGACTGCCGCAAACCGCCCGTCTATGACATCAACGATATACGGCGGATGCTGCCCCACCGTCCGCCGTTCCTGCTGGTGGACCGCATCTTCTACATCGACGACACGACGGTAGCCGGCATCAAGAACGTCACGATGAACGAGCCATTCTTCGTGGGACATTTCCCCGAAGAGCCGGTCATGCCGGGTGTGCTGATCGTCGAAGCGATGGCGCAGTGTTGCGGTATGCTGGTATTACGCAGTATTCCTGATCCGGAGCACTACTCGACCTATTTCATGAAGATCGACGGCGTAAAATTCAAGCGCAAGGTGGTTCCGGGCGACACCCTTCATTTCGAAGTTCAACTGCTGGAGCCCATCCGACGAGGCGTAGCCGTAGTCGAAGGCAAGGCCTTCGTCGGCGAAACGCTCGCCTGCGAAGCCACGATGATGGCCCAGATCGTTAAAAATAAAGAGTAACCGCACATGATAAGCAACCAGGCATACATCCATCCCGACGCGAAACTCGGAAAGAACGTAACGGTGGAGCCTTTCGCCTACATCGCCGGCGATGTGGTGATCGGCGACGACTGCTGGATCGGCCCCGGGGCCGTGATCCACGACGGAGCCCGCATCGGCAAAGGCTGCAAGATCCATACGGCCGCATCGATCGCCTGCACCCCGCAGGACCTGAAGTTCGTCGGTGAAAAAACGACGGCAGAAATCGGCGACTACAACGAAATCCGCGAATGCGTCACCATCAGCCGGGGCACCGCCTCCCGGGGCAAGACCGTCGTCGGCAGCCACAACCTGATTATGGCTTACGTGCATATCGCCCACGACGACGTGGTAGGCAGTCACTGCGTCATGGCCAACCGCGTATCGCTCGCCGGAGAGGTCGAAGTCGGCGATTGGGCCGTTATCGGCGGCCACGTAGCCGTACATCAGTGGACCCGCATCGGAGAGCATACGATGATTCAGGGCGGCGCGCTGGTGGGCAAGGACATTCCCCCCTTCATCACCGTCAGCAACAACGATCCGGTACGTTTCGCCTGCGTCAATCGCGTCGGTCTGAGCCGCCGCGGATTCACGCCGGAAACGATCTCACAAATTCACGACGCCTGCCGCATCCTCTTCCAAAGCGGCCTGAACTACCTGAACGGCTGTGAGGAGGTCGAAAAACAGATTCCGCAAAGTCCCGAACGCGACCGACTCATCCGGTTCATCCGCGAATCGCAGCGCGGCATTATCAAGCCCTACTCTCAGAGCAACGAAAAAGACGAATAATTTTTCGACACAAAGGTTTGAAAATAGGAAAACATTCGCTATATTTGTAGCGTAAACGGGTATAAAGAGGTAAGGGGACGAGCAAGTCCCCTTATTTCGTAGATATATTCACCGCTCCCGACCGGCGAATCATCCGCACGATTTTCTCGACCCGCATGCCCTCGCATGCCCATTCCGTCGGGAGAAACCGGCAGTTGCGGGCCATGCGGGGACCCGATTACAGCTCCTGCTACAACAGGGACAAGATTCGGGCGCGAATAGTGCTCCTTGCGATGCAATGTTCGAAGAAAACGCAGGACGCAAGACGATGAAAACGAACGGGAAGCGACGATTCCCTACATTTTCGTCAAAAAGCCGAACGCCTCCGGGCCGGCCGCAAAAACGACTGAACGAACTTCAAGTTTTCGCCGGGGAAGGACAGAGGTCCGGATTTGCACGGACCGCCCGCACCGAAAAACGACTTTATTGATAACATCAGCAAATATGATCGATTGTACGAAAATCACCGAAATAGCCAATGCCAAACTCGTCGGCACCGACCTGTTCGTAGTGGATTGCACCTGTTCGCCCGCCAACGAAGTGGAACTGCTGATCGACAGCGACACCTCGGTAGGTATCGAAACCTGCGTGGAGCTGAGCCGCGCGATCGAGGCCGAATTCGACCGCGACACGGAGGATTTCTCCCTCACGGTAGCTTCGGCAGGCATCGGCTCGGAACTCAAGCACCTCCGCCAATACCGCAAACTGATCGGCAAGCCGGTGGAAGTGCTACTCAAAAGCGGCGTGAAGATTCTGGCGACGCTCGACGAGGCGGACCAGGAGGGACTCACCCTCTCCTACGAGGAGAAGCAGGCCGTAGAGGGTAAAAAGCGGAAACAGACGGTGCGGGTTACGCGCCGCTACCCTTTCTCAGAGATCAAATACACGAAGGAATACCTCGATTTCAAATAGTGGAAATTCAAAAATAAACAAGATAAACTACCAATGGATAATCTTAATCTTATCAGCAATTTCGCAGAGTTCAAGGAGCTTAAAAACATCGACAAGGCCACGATGATCGGAGTCCTCGAGGACGTTTTCCGCCACGCGCTTCAGAAGCAGTTCGAAACGGACGAGAATTTCGACGTGATCATCAACCCGGAAAAGGGCGACCTGGAGATCTGGCGAAACCGTACGGTCGTGGAGGACGGCACGGTGGAGAATCCGAACATGCAGATCGCCGTATCGGAGGTTAAGGCCATCGATCCGACCTACGAAGTGGGCGACGAATACGTCGATCCGATCAAACTCGAATCGTTCGGACGCCGGGCCGTGCTGTCGCTCCGTCAGAACCTCGCTTCGCGCATCCTCGACCTGGAGAAAGCCAACCTCTACGAAAAATATTCGGAGAAGGTCGGCGAGATCATCACCGGCGAGGTATATCAGGTATGGAAGAAAGAGGTGCTGATCCTCGACGACGAGGGCAACGAGCTGATCCTGCCCAAGACCGAGCAGATTCCCAACGACTACTACCGCAAGGGCGACACAATCAAGGCGATCGTCAAGAGCGTCGAGATGAACAACAACCAGCCGCGCATCATCCTTTCGCGCACGGCCAACCAGTTCCTCGAACGGCTCTTCGAGCAGGAGGTCCCCGAAATTTTCGACGGTCTGATCACCCTCAAGAAGATCGTCCGCATCCCCGGCGAGCGTGCCAAGGTAGCCGTCGAATCCTACGACGAACGCATCGATCCGGTCGGTGCCTGCGTCGGCATGAAGGGATCGCGCATCTACTCGATCGTCAAGGAGCTGCGCAATGAAAATATCGACGTGGTAAACTACACGACCAACCCGCAGTTAATGATCCAGCGTGCCCTGAACCCCGCGAAGATTTCGAGCATCACCATCGACGAGGAGAAGAAGACAGCTTCGGTCTATCTCAAGCCCGACCAGGTATCGCTGGCCATCGGCAAGGGCGGCCTGAACATCCGGCTTTCGAAGATGCTGACCGGCTACGATATCGATGTTTACCGCGAAATCGAGGAGGAAGACGTTGCACTCACCGAATTTGCCGACGAGATCGACGGCTGGGTGATCGACGCCCTGAAAGCCTGCGGCTGCGACACGGCCAAGAGCGTGCTGGAACTGCCCGTCGAAGAGATCGCCGCCCGTGCCGACCTGGAGCTGGAACAGGCACAGAAAGTCGTCGAGATACTGAAAGCGGAATTCGAGGAGTAATCCGTCCCATCGCACAAAAATTAAAACCGATATATGAGTAACGAAAGAAAATTAAGACTTATCCAGGTTGCCAAGGAGTTCAAGGTGGGATTGAATACCATCACGGACTTCCTGCAAAAGAAGGGTATAAAAACCGACGGTTCGCCCAATACGCTGGTGGAGCCGGACGTCTATGCCGTTCTGGAGAAGGAGTTCGGCGGGAGCCGAATTACCGGCAACGAGAGGGACAGCATCCGGGAAAGGATCGCCCAAAAGCAAGCTACGATCACCCTCGAGGAGACACAAAAACAGCCGCGCGAAGAGGCACAGGAGGTAATTATCAAAAGCAACGTCATCAGCATCAAAGACGAACTGCCCCAGCCCAAAATTCTGGGCAAAATAGATCTTTCGCCCAAGCCCAAACCGGCTCCGAAACCGGTAAGCAAACCGGCGGCAGAGCCCGTACCGGAGGCTGCGGCTCCGAAACCGCAGCCGGCACCGCAACCGGCCGCCCCCAAAACGGAAGCGGCACCTGCCTCCGAAACGGCTTCCGCAGCCAAACCCGAACCGGAAGCGGCGCCCAAGAGCGACAACATCTTCCGCCCCGCCGTGCAGACCCTCACGGGCCCGCAGGTACTCGGCACGATGGACGTATCGGGATTCACACCGGGCAACCGCCACAAACGCAAACGCCTGAGTAAAGAAAAAGTGGACGTGACCCGTACGCCGGCAGGCAGCCCCAAGCCGGGCAGCAACGGCAAATCCGCCGCACAGCCCGGCCGCGGACAAGGCCCGCAATCCAACCAACCCCGTCCGGGAGAGAACAAGAAGACCCGCAAGGACAAACTCAAAGCTCCGAAGCCCGTCGTTCGCCCCGAAATCAGCGACGAGGAGGTTTCGAAGCAGGTAAAAGATACGCTGGCCCGCCTGACGTCGAAAAACGCCAAGAGCAAAGGTTCGAAATACCGCAAGGAAAAACGCGAAGCCGTAGCCGAGCGCATGAACGAAGAGTTCCAGCGCGAAGAACAGGAACGCTCCATCCTGAAGGTCACCGAATTCGTGACCGTGGCCGAGCTGGCTACGATGATGAACGTTTCGGCGACCGAGGTCATCACGGCCTGCATGAACCTGGGCCTGATGGTGTCGATCAACCAGCGTCTCGACGCCGAGGCGCTCGTGGTCGTAGCCGAAGAGTTCGGCTTCAAGACCGAATTCGTATCGGCGGACATTCAGGAAGCCATCGGCGACGACGAACAGGACAGCGAGGAAGACCTCGTGCCGCGACCGCCGATCGTAACCGTCATGGGACACGTCGATCACGGTAAGACTTCGCTGCTGGACAACATCCGCAAAACCAACGTCATCGAAGGCGAGGCGGGCGGTATCACCCAGCACATCGGTGCTTACAGCGTCGAGCGCAACGGTCAGAAAATCACGTTCCTCGACACCCCCGGCCACGAGGCTTTCACCGCCATGCGCGCGCGCGGTGCCAAGATCACCGACGTAGCGATCATCATCGTAGCGGCGGACGACAACGTGATGCCCCAGACCGTCGAAGCGATCAACCACGCGCAGGCGGCAGGCGTTCCGATGGTTTTCGCCATCAACAAGATCGACAAACCCGCAGCCAACCCCGACCACATCAAGGAGCAGCTCTCGCAGATGAACTACCTCGTGGAGTCATGGGGCGGTAAATACCAGGATCAGGAGGTTTCGGCCAAAAAGGGCCTGAACCTCGACAAACTGCTCGAGAAAGTGCTGCTCGAAGCCGAAATGCTCGACCTGAAAGCCAATCCGAACCGCCGCGCTTCGGGAGCCGTCATCGAATCGACACTCGACAAGGGGCGCGGTTACGTGGCTACGGTGCTCGTACAAAACGGTACGCTGCACATAGGCGACGTAATGCTTTCGGGCGTGCACACGGGCCGCGTGAAAGCGATGTTCAACGAAAACGGCCAAAAAGTGACCGAAGCTGGCCCTTCGACGCCGGTACAGGTGCTCGGCCTGAACGGTGCTCCGCAGGCAGGCGACACGTTCAACGTCATGGAGGACGACCGCTCGGCCCGTGAAATCGCCAACAAACGCGAGCAGCTCCAGCGTATCCAGGGCATCATGACCCAGAAGCACGTGACGCTCGACGAAATCGGACGCCGCATCGCCATCGGATCGTTCAAGGAGCTGAATATCATCGTAAAAGGCGATGTCGATGGTTCGGTTGAGGCTATGTCGGGTTCGCTGATCAAGCTCTCGAAGGAGACCGTGCAGGTGAATGTGATCCACTCGGCCGTCGGTCAGATTTCGGAATCGGACGTTCTGTTGGCGGCGGCCTCGAATGCCATCATCGTCGGCTTCCAGGTCCGTCCGTCGGCATCGGCACGCAAGCTCGCCGAAAAGGAGGAGATCGAAATCCGCCTCTATTCGATCATCTACGATGCGATCAACGACATCAAGGATGCCATCGAAGGCATGCTCGAACCGGTGATGAAGGAAGAGATTGTCTGCTCGGCGGAAGTCATGGAGATCTTCCGAATTTCCAAAGTCGGCACCGTCGCCGGATGCGTCGTCCGAGAAGGCAAGCTGACCCGCCACACCCCGATCCGCGTGATCCGCGACGGTATCGTGATCTACACGGGCAAGCTCGGCTCGCTCAAACGGTTCAAGGACGATGTCAAGGAGGTGCTCACGGGCCAGGACTGCGGTCTGAACATCGAATCCTTCAACGACATCCGCGTAGGAGATGTCATCGAAGGTTACGAGCAAGTCGAGGTAAAACGCAACTAACCGAATGCAAGGAATCTTATCTAAAATAAGAAAAAAGAAATGAACACTCAGATTAAATTCACAACGGCAGCCGAAGCCGTGAAAGTCATCAAATCGGGTGACCATATTCACCTCAGCTCGGTCGCTTCGGCCCCCCAGTGCCTGATTAAGGCCATGTGCGAACGCGGCGCCAACCACGAATTCAAGGATGTGCACATCCACCACCTGCACACGGAAGGGCCGGCTCCCTATGCCGATCCGCAGTTCGAAGGCATCTTCCAGCTCGACTCGTTCTTCGTGGGCGGGAACGTGCGCAAAGTGACGCAAAGCGGCTATGCGGACTACATTCCCATCTTTTTGAGCGAAACCCAGAAGCTCTATCGCAGCGGCACGGTACCTTGCGACGTAGCGATGATCCAGGTATCGACGCCCGACAAACACGGCTACGTTTCGCTCGGCACCTCGGTCGATGCGACCCTGGCAGCCGTGGAAACGGCTCGTACGGTGATCGCAGTGGTGAACAAGCACGTTCCCCGTTCGTTCGGCGACGCAATGATCCACTCGTCGAAAATCGACCTCTTCGTACAGGACGATACCCCGCTGGAAGAGGCACATTTCACCGAACCCAACGAGATCGAAACCCGCATCGGCAAGCACTGCGCGGCCCTGATCGAAGACGGTGCGACGCTTCAGATGGGTATCGGCGCTATTCCGAATGCGGTTCTGGCACAGCTCGGCAACCACAAGAACCTGGGTATCCATACCGAAATGTTCGCCGACGGCGTTCTCCCGCTGGTGGAGAAGGGCGTTATCAACGGCGAAGCGAAGAACATCGACAAGGGCAAGATGGTTTCCACCTTCCTGATGGGTTCGCAGCGGGTTTACGACTTCATCGACGACAACCCGGGCGTACTGATGATGGACGTGGGATACACCAACGATCCGTTCATCATCGCCAAGAACGACCGCGTAACGGCCATCAACTCGGCACTCCAGGTGGATATCACCGGTCAGGTTTGCGCCGATTCGCTGGGTACGAAATTCTATTCGGGTGTCGGCGGCCAGATAGACTTCATCTACGGCGCTTCGCTGTCGAAAGGCGGCAAGGCGATTATCGCCATGCCTTCGGTGACCAACAAAGGCATCTCGAAGATCGCTCCGGAACTGACCTGCGGCGCAGGCGTGGTAACCACCCGCAACCACATCCACTGGTTCGTCACCGAAAACGGCGCCGTCAATCTCTACGGCAAAAGCCTGCAGGAGCGTGCGCGGCTGATCATCTCGATCGCCGATCCTTCGGCCCAGGAATCCCTGGACCGGGCAGCATTCGAGCGCTACGGACAGCACCACCACTACGTGAAAAACTACATGGGCAAATAATAAACCTGCCCTTCAAAAGAAAGGCCCCGGATGCAACATCCGGGGCTTTTTTCACTTTCGGCCGCGACCGGCCAATATATCGACTCTGCGGTATTCGTACTCTTGCGCGGGCTTTCGAAAACAATACCCCCGATGGACAATACGAAATATTCGCACCCAAAAACAGAAAAGTCTGCTTCCCAGCAGACTTTTCCACACACAATCTTTAACAAATAAAATTTCTTGGCAAAAATTTTTCTCTAACCTTTCATCAACCCTATTAACACTTATCTCTTTTCACGTTACAAAGATCGCCGTATTATCCATATTCTACAATCGCCGAAACAGGCTAAAACCACAGAAAACCATCCCCATTACAAGGGATAAGCTACCATAAGCCTCCTTCGGACAGGCAAATATGAATCCACAATGCCCCACGATGCCACAATAGATCTCTCAAAAAATCGGGCCGCCGCAAGATACGACTTACGGATGATAATGCCAAATAATTCTTTATATGCCTCCTCAATGTTCCCCGTTGTTCCTACCTGTCCCTGCGGACAGCGGTGAAAACGACTAAAACTCCGGCCGAAATCGGATCGTGTATTTTACATCGAGAGCGTATCGAGATTATGTTGGAACGCCTCCCAATAACGCCCCACCTGATAACCATCGACAAACCCATGATGGAAACTTACAGCCACAGGCATCGTACGGCGTCCCTGCATATCGACCATTATCTTTCCGAATACCGACAAAGGGATATTCTCGCCTGCATTCTGCGGAAACTGGAACTGTAACCCTGTGAAGCTATACCACGGATTCACACTTATAACAAACGTGTCCTTCTCGGAATCGGCTCCGTACGCATCTCCCTCGCCCCGCAGCGCGGCCGCAATGATCCCTCGCGCTTCAGCGACAAACTTCTCCAGCGTATCCTTATAGGGAATGATAACCGATGCAAAGGAGTGATCCTCACGCGCAACCGCCGTATTGAGCCTGATCCGATCATATAGCCAGACCTTTCCATCGACCTGCCTGTACCTCAATGCCTCAATGGAATTGACAGCCCGTAGCGAAGCGTACATCGCATAGTGCGAAAACTTGATACCCAGCGCTTTCGCCCGAATATACGCTTCCGTTACATCGACCTGCGATGTAACACTGTAATAAGGATTGGCGAAATCCCGGAAAAAAAGATAGTTCTCCCGACGATTCCAATTATCAATATCTACCGGATGTTTCATAGTCGCACATAATTATCCCCAAACTTACAAAACATACGGAATTATCCGCGAGTTTTTCGGCGAATAATATGGATCATACATTCAAAAACAAAGCGGAACGGCGTGTGACGGCGAGCGGCATCTTTACCGATTGTCCTCGGTCCCGATTCCATATCGACATATACTCGTCCTTTCCATAAATTTTTTGGAAACAGCAAACTCCGGACTATATGGGATATAGTTGGGTCAAATAATCTGTTTACCAATAAACAAAGTATAGGAAACGATTTGACCGTCGGGTTTTTGAACGGTATATGTAGTTTCTCCCTGAAGTTCCAAACCTTTTCGTTGCTCTTCCCAGGTTATTTCTTTGACAGGACGATTATTTATGGCTACAATTATATCACCGATTTCGATACCGGCTTGCTCTGCGACTCCTCCTTTATATAGGCCATTGACAATCCAGCCACCGCAAATATCCGTACGGTCACCAGTAACCATATGCGTCACCGACGATTGGGCGTAGGTACCCTGATTCTCATTGCGTTTGACCCATACAGAAGAACTTACCGGATCCAAAACAATGTCGTAGAGCGACCAGATCTCATTACCTATTATACCTATATAGGGTCTGTCCGACGATAATGCCCCCTTTTCATTGAGCGAGTAATCTATCACGATATTTTCGAGCGTATCGACCATACAGAATTTTGCAGCCCTTATCGTAACCTCCTCAGAACCGCCGCCGATACCTCCGGCCTGCGTACGAAAATATGCCTTCGGCACATCCATAAAATTGAATGCAGACGCCGTTTCATTCGTGAGAATAATCGTGGAGCCGCACCCTAAATCCATTCTAAACCAACCCTCCAGGCTATTTTCATCGTCGATTTGCAGCGTCGCCTTTACATCGATACGGTTATCCTCGAATCGAGCGTCGAGTTTTACATAATTATCGAGCTGTTCAGCTAACAACGGTTCTTTTAACTGGCGCAAATAGCTCTCGCTGAAATTGATTTCCAGAGGATTCATCAATAGATGAGTATTACCTAACAAGCCGTCAGTGTGCCTCCCGAGGAGATCACGCAACTTAATTATAGGTGTAATCTCGTTTTGGTATTCCCTCGCCCCGCAATGGACTGTAATCGGATCGATGAATATGTCTATGCGTTCAGGCTCGCCATTCCCCGCACCTCCCATTGTTGCCTTACCTTTTCGTCCGAAAGCGTTTTGCAGATGATTGAGTTTCAAATAATCTTCGTCGAGATAGAGAAAGTCAGCTCCGGTATCGTAAATAAGGGTAACGGGAATAGTATCATTCAAGGTCGATTGCAGATACAGATGTCCGTCGAAAACAAACGGAATAGCTCCCTCAGGAACGTCAGCAATGCTTTTCAACGAAAATAAAGCAGAGAAAAAACAAACTAAACAAAATATTTTCTTCATAACCGAATCTATTTTTCAGCATCTATCTCTAAATGGCCCCATCTAAGAAACGCTATATTGATTTTATTTCAAGACAATTTAACGAATTCTCTCTATTTTTCAAACGATATTCAGCTCATTAACAGGATTTCGGTTTCGGGCGCCGTTATTCTCGGCATTTGGCTGCGTTTATAAACCGCCCCCCCACTACGAATACGTGCTGTAAAGCGTATGCCCACGCCAACCTCCAGGCACAAAATATCAACCTCTAAACCGACATAACCCTCCTTGGCAGGCTCTGCCGCTGAGAGCCAACCGCACGAGGGGAAGGGACACGCAAGCCCGCGAACAAAAAGAAAGCCGGACCCTTGTTCAGGATCCGGCTTGAAGAGGCGGCTACCTACTCTCCCACGCGCGTAGCGCAGTACCATCGGCGTTAGTGAGCTTAACTTCTCTGTTCGGAATGGGAAGAGGTGGAACCTCACTGCTATAACCACCTAAAAGAACTTTTGCTCCAATATATCGGAACTATGCGAATATATCTTTTCGATATATAATCCGTCGCATCCGGTAAATTTGACACGTACAGGAGATGAGATAAAGATTCGAAAAAGAAAGCCTATCGGGTAATTAGTACTGCTCGGCTTTGACATTGCTGTCTTTACACCTGCAGCCTATCAACGTAGTAGTCTCCTACGCCCCTCAAGGGAAGACTTATCTTGGGGATGGCTTCGCGCTTAGATGCTTTCAGCGCTTATCCAGACCGAACGCGGCTACTCGGCAGTACACTTGGCAGCATAACCGATACACCGGAGGTTCGTCCAACTCGGTCCTCTCGTACTAAAGTCAGGACCCCTCAATCTTCCTACGCCCGCAACAGATAGAGACCGAACTGTCTCACGACGTTCTGAACCCAGCTCGCGTGCCACTTTA
>OHQQ01000564.1_pt1 | contig 23625 bp, 9 predicted proteins | sample 1578211 | NCBI WGS metagenome assembly OHQQ01 (sample SAMEA3879539, study PRJEB24766) | human gut metagenome | biome: human-associated habitat; feature: feces | place: USA | collected 1985/1987
GCCATCCCGAGCTCCCCGTATTTGACGGTGAATTGCTGATGGACGTTCATGGAACCGGCTGCTACACATCACAGGCTGCTATGAAACTCTATAATCGTCAAAATGAACTTTTGGGTGATGCCGCTGAACGTGCTTCTGTGGCTGCTGCCCTTTTGGGGGTTGCCGAATATCCTGGCAAGAGTCTGACGGAGTCTTGGCAGCGCTTCATATTCCACCAATTCCACGATGATTTGACTGGTACCAGCATTCCCCGTGCCTATGAATTTTCTTGGAACGATGAACTTCTCTCTCTGAAACAGTTCTCCTGTATCCTGACTCATTCTGTGGGAAGTGTGGCAGGCAAGCTTGATACTCGTGTCAAGGGGATTCCCGTAGTGCTCTATAACGCTTCGGGCTTCAAGGCTACAGATGTGGTGACCATCGAAGTGGAGGCTTCTCGTTTTCCCAAAAGTGTGGCTGTATATAACGAACAAGGCAAGTTGGTGGTTTCTCAGTTGGTTTCATATACTGATGGAAAGGTCCGCTTGTTAGTAGAAGCCACTGTACCCGCCAATGGATACGCAGTTTACGATGTCCGCCTCTCCGGCGAAGGAAAAGAGATGTCTGCTGTTGAAGCTGCAAGTGTTGAAAATTCGTTCTACAAACTGACATTGAATGAGAACGGTGACATTACTTCACTGTTCGACAAGAGAATCAACAAGGAATTGGTAAAGGCTGGTAAGGCTATTCGTTTAGCCCTCTTCACTGAAAACAAGTCATTCGAATGGCCGGCATGGGAGATATTGAAAGAGACTGTGGACGCTACTCCTATCTCCATCACCGAGGATGTGAAAGTGACTCTTTGCGAAAACGGTGCATTACGTAAGACTCTCTGCGTGGAGAAACGTCACGATGATTCTTTTTTCCGCCAGTACATCCATTTGTATGAAGGTGTATTGGCCCACCGCATTGACTTTACTAACGAAGTGGACTGGCAGTCTACCAACGCTCTGTTGAAGGCTGAGTTTCCCCTCAATTTGAATAATGAGGTGGCCACTTACGACTTGGGCGTAGGCAGCGTGCAGAGAGGAAACAACATCTTGACCGCTTACGAAGTATATGCTCAATATTGGGCAGATTTAACGGACGCTAACGGTTCTTATGGCGTTTCCATCATGAACGACAGCAAATATGGCTGGGACAAGCCTGATAACAACACCCTGCGTCTCACTTTGCTGCACACTCCGAAGACAAAAAAGAACTATGCTTATCAAGATCGTCAGGACTTCGGTCACCATACCTTTACTTACAGCTTGGTAGGTCATGTGGGCGCTTTGGACGTAGTTCAAACCCGCGAGAATGCTGAGTTGCTGAACCAGCGCATCAAGGCGTTCGTTGTTGGAAAGCATCGCGGCGAATTAGGTAAGAGCTATTCATTGGCTTTTTCCGATAACCGGAATGTACTTATTAAAGCCTTAAAGAAAGCCGAAAGTTCAGATGAATATGTGGTACGCGTGTATGAAGCCGCAGGCAAGCAGGCGCAGAAAGCCTCGATTGTCTTTGCCGACAACCTTGTGGCTGCTGTAGAAGCAGATGGTACGGAAAAGACCATCGGTAAGGCTACATTCAGTGGAAATCGCTTGGAAGTGTCAGTCAATCCAAACAGCATTAAGACCTACAAGGTACGTTTTGCTTCCAATAAAAAGGTGCAGACGGTGGCCGAACCATTGCCCCTTGTTTATGATAAGAAGTGCTTCAGTTGGAACGAGTTCAAGGCTGCTGCCAACTTTGAGTCTGGTTATTCTTATGCTGCTGAATTGATACCTGCCGAGATGAATGTGCATGGAGTGCCTTTCAAATTGGAGACACGTGAAGAGCTGAATGGTATGGCTTGCAAGGGCAATGTACTGAAACTGCCCGCCGACTGTACTTATAACAGACTCTATATCCTTGCTGCTGCCGCTTCTGATAAAGATGTGAAGGGGATATTCCGCGTAGGCAAGTATGTGCAGGAAGTCATTGTTCCTTCTTATACTGGCTTCATCGGTCAGTGGGGGCACACCGGACATACGGAAGGTTATCTGAAAGATGCTGAAGTTGCCTATGTGGGTACGCACCGCCATTCCGGTGAAGGCGATCAGCCGTATGAGTTCACTTACATGTTTAAGTTCGCAATAGACCTGCCAGAAAAGGCTACTGAGGTGGTATTGCCCGATAATAAGGATATTGTTATTTTTGCCGCCACTTTGACTGATGTTGCTGCTACTTCTGTTTGTCCCGCTTCCGAACTGTTCCGTACGGCAAACAAGTGCAATCGCTATCAGACGGAAAGCTCCACAGAGAGAGTGAACATTCTGAAGCAGGACATGGTAATGGGCTATTCAAGCTATGTGAACGAGAAAGAGAAGCCGGCTTTCATGGTAGATGGCGACGAAAACACAAAGTGGTGTGCTATTGCTGAAATGCCCCACTACGTAGACTTTGATTTGGGCGGTGAAAGAAGCATTAATGGCTGGAAGTTACTGAACGCTGCCGGCGAAAACCATTCCTACGTCACTTCCTCCTGCTTTCTGCAAGGTAAGAGCGACAAGAATGGTGAATGGCGCACACTGGACTATGTTTCTGGTAATGGTAAGAATGTACTGAATCGCACGCTAAATAAGTCTGAAAGTGTTCGCTACCTGCGTCTTTTAGTGACACAGCCCATGCAATCGGCTTCTGGTAAAGATGTGCGCATTTATGAAATGGAAGTATACGAATAAACAGTTATTATATTCCCATTTTTCAGATCCTTGTGTCTGTCACCACAGACACAAGGATCTGATGATTCTCAGGTGTAAGTGCTTAATGTGAGTAAGTTAACAACTCTATTGAAGTAAATTTATTGGAAATAACAAATACCTTGAAAAATGAAAATTAAAATATTTGCTGTTGTATGTTTATTAGCTGCTAATCTCTTTACAATATCTGCTCAAAAGTGGTTTACGCCTGAGGCGGAGAAACAAGTGGATGCTCTTTTGAGCCAGGTAGTAGAAGGAAACTACAAGAATAATCGCTATCCTCTACTCCGTAAGCCCTTAATGGAACTTCCTTTAGGCAGTATCAAACCTAAAGGCTGGTTGCACGAAATGCTGGTTCGTCAGAAAAATGGCGCCAGTGGTCAGATGGATGTTCTTTACCCTTCGGTTATGGGCAAACGCAATGGTTGGTTAGGTGGTGATGGAGACCAGTGGGAACGCGGTCCATACTGGATAGACGGTCTACTTCCTTTGGCGTATATACTGGATGATGATGTCTTGAAAGCCAAAGTGCAACCTTGGATAGAATGGGCTTTGCAGAGCCAGCGTGAGGACGGATTCTTCGGTCCTGAAAAAGATTATCCGGGAGAGCCTGGACTGCAACGTGATAACTCGCAAGACTGGTGGCCGCGTATGGTCGTGCTGAAAATCCTACAGCAGTATTATTCGGCAACGAACGATAAGAGAGTCGTCGCTTTTATGACAAAATATTTCCGTTATCAACTGAATACCTTGCCGCAAAAACCTTTAGGACACTGGAGCAGTTGGGCAGAATTCCGTGCTTGTGACAATTTGCAAGCTGTATATTGGCTTTATAATCTTACGGGGGAGGATTTTTTGCTTGAATTGGGGCATTTGCTGCACCGGCAGAGTTTCAGTTTCATAGATATGGTAGATAGGGGAGACTTGCGCAGACCCTGCACTATACACTGTGTTAATTTGGCACAAGGCATCAAAGAACCGATTATTTATTATCTGCAAGATACCGACCGGAAATATATTGATGCTGTCAAGGAAGGCTTTCGAGATATTCGCCGGTTCCACGGACAGCCGCAAGGCATGTATGGAGGCGATGAGGCTTTGCATGGAAACAATCCTACACAAGGCTCGGAGTTGTGTTCGGCCGTAGAGTTGATGTACTCGCTGGAAAAAATGGTGGAGATTACAGGAGACATAGACTTTGCCGACCATTTGGAACGCATTGCTTTTAATGCTTTACCAGCCCAAATATCCGATGACTTTATGACTAAGCAATATTTCCAGCAACCGAATCAGGTGATGGTAACACGCCATCGTCGCAACTTCGACCAGGATCATGAAGGGACAGACCTTGCTTTTGGCACTCTGACTGGATACCCATGTTGTTTTTCGAATATGCACCAAGGTTGGCCAAAATTTACACAGCACCTATGGTATGCCACACCTGATAACGGCATTGCAGCCATTGTCTATTCTCCGTCGGAAGTAACAGCCAATGTGGGTGATAATGTACCGGTGGTTATCAGTGAAGATACTTACTATCCGATGGATCATCAGATAACTTTTACCATTATAGAGACCTATTATGAGGAGGTGAGGAATAAGGTGAAACAAGTGAAATTTCCATTTCACCTGCGTGTTCCGAAGTGGTGCAAGCAAGCTGAAATACGGGTAAATGGAAAGATGGAGCAAACTGTCAAAGGTGGGAAAATAGCTATCGTAGACCGTATATGGAAGCGGAATGATAAGATTGAACTGTATCTGCCCATGGAGGTCTTTACTAGCACTTGGTATGAAAACGCAGTATCTATTGAAAGAGGTCCGTTGGTATATGCCCTGAAAATGGAAGAAAATTGGGAAAAGAAAGAGTTTAAGGATAGTTGGTATGGTTCTTATTATTATCAGGTGACTTCTTCGGATCCATGGAACTACGGATTGGTGGATTTTGACCGTAACAGAATGAACGAGGTGGCCCAAGTAAGTATCAATAGCCAAAAACAGCAATTGGACTTTCCTTGGAATCAGGAAAATGCACCGGTTGAAATAAAGATGAAGGCTCGTCTTATCCCTACTTGGACAGTATATAATGAAATGGCAGGGCCCCAGCCTTTCTCTTTCTGTGGCAGTGCCGAAGGAGGAGAGCAAGAAATCACGCTGATACCCTACGGTTGTACAACCCTGCGTATTTCAGAATTTCCAGTTGTTGGGAAATGATGTTTCCGAAGTATGGGGGAAACGGTGTGTCTGTTTTGTGACAAACTTGTTTTAGAATTCTGCCATGTCCGGAATGTGGACGGTTATGTCACGGATTTATAGTTGGCTTTTAACCTTACTGTCTATTTTTGCAATCGTTTTTAATAGGGTTTATATATTATATAAAAGAAGACTCCTGCAACGGAGTGAAAAACAAGTCGAACAATTTAATGCCGTAGAAAAAAGATGAAAAATTCCAAGAAAGCACTCCTCTGCCTATTGGCATGCGCCTTGGCAGTAACCGGATGCAAGACACAGAAAGAACCGGCTGTGGCAGACAACGCAATGCTGGTCAGATCTACACAAACACTTGATTCCTTATATGCTCACTATTCCGCACCGGGCACTTGTCTGTTGCGTGAGAATTATCCTTCGGACGTGGAAGGCTATACCGCTACTTATCTGGCTTCCGAGGAACAGAAGAACCGTCCCAATCTTTACTCTTATTTGTGGCCTTATTCCGGTACCTTCTCCGCAGTGAATGCGTTGATGGAGGCCACTAAAGATAACAAGAAAGATTTCGGGAACTATCAGAAGTTGCTTGATGAGAAAGTGCTTCCGGGACTTGCTGAATATTTCGATACTCGTCGTATGCCCAAAGCGTATGCTTCTTACATCAAGGACGCTCCGTTGTCCGACCGCTTTTACGATGACAACGTGTGGCTCGGCATTGACTTCACAGACGTCTATCTGATGACTAGCCAAGAGAACTATCTGCAGAGCGCCAAGCTTATCTGGAAGTTTATAGAAAGCGGTATGGACGATTGTTTGGGAGGAGGTATCTATTGGTGCGAACAGAAGAAGGAATCAAAGAACACTTGTTCCAACGCCCCTGGTTCCGTCTTTGCCCTGAAACTTTTCAAGGCTACGCAAGACAGCTCCTATTTTGAGAAAGGGAAGAGTTTGTACGAGTGGACTAAAGCAACATTGCAGGACACAACAGACTGCCTTTACTTCGACAACATGCGTTTGGACGGTGAGATAGGACGTGCCAAATTTGCCTATAACAGCGGTCAGATGATGCAGTCGGCTGCTTTGCTCTATCAGCTTACCGGTAATGGGCAGTATCTGAAGGATGCGCAAGCGATTGCTGCTGCTTGTCATAATTATTTCTTCATGGAATTCACCCCCGGACAGGGAGAACCGTTTCATATGCTGAAGAAGGGTGATGTGTGGTTCACCGCCGTTATGTTGCGTGGTTTTATGGAACTCTATCAGGTGGACGGTAACAAGGTTTATCTTGATTCCTTTGCCCGCAGTCTGGACTATGCTTGGACGCATGCCCGTGAAGAGAACGGCCTTTTCAATACTGATTTCACCGGCAAGAGCCGCGACAATCGTAAATGGCTGCTGACACAAGCCGCCATGGTAGAGATGTACGCGCGTTTGGCCGTGTTCGCTAATCAGTCTTTATAATTAAAACGAATCAGACCAAATGAAAAAGAGAAACATTACCTTGTGCGCTGTTGCCATGCTCTGTATGCAAGGCTATGCTAAGGCAGACACTTTTATCCTGAAAGGTGACAACACTTGTGTGGAGAACTATGCTCAGATGACTGCTGCTTACAAGAGCAATCGTCCAAAAATGAAGAAACGCCTTTTCACCTCAAAAGCGGTGGAAGCTGAGATTGTTCGCGTGAAGAAACTGCTTACCAATCCTAAGTTGGCGTGGATGTTTGAGAATTGCTTTCCTAATACGCTTGACACTACTGTACACTTTCGCATGCTGGACGGTAAACCCGATACTTTTGTTTATACCGGTGACATCCATGCTATGTGGCTGCGTGACTCCGGTGCGCAGGTGTGGCCATATGTGCAGTTAGCCAACAATGATGCGCAATTGAAAGAGATGCTCGAAGGTGTCATTCGCCGTCAGTTCCTTTGCATCAACATTGATCCGTACGCCAATGCTTTCAACGACGGACCTACGGGTGGCAACTGGATGACTGACTTGACAGATATGAAGCCCGAACTGCACGAGCGCAAATGGGAGATAGACTCTCTTTGTTACCCGCTTCGTCTGGCTTACCAGTATTGGAAAGTAACTGGTGACAGCAGTATCTTCGACGGTGAATGGATGAAGGCAATTACTGCTATCCTGAAGACTTTCAAGGAACAGCAGCGTAAGGACGGTGTAGGCCCTTACCGTTTCCAACGTAAGACGGAACGTGCTCTGGATACGCTGAATAACGACGGCTTGGGTGCTCCGGTCAAACCGGTGGGACTGATTGTTTCCGCTTTCCGCCCATCGGACGATGCCACTACGCTTCAGTACCTGGTCCCTTCCAACTTTTTCGCTGTCTCTTCTCTGAGAAAGGCTGCTGAAATTCTGACGGAAGTAAACAAGGAAACATCCTTGGCCAAAGAATGCACCGATTTGGCAGCCGAAGTGGAGGCAGCCCTGAAGAAATATGCCACTTACAATCATCCTGAGTTTGGGACAATCTATGCATTTGAAGTAGATGGATTCGGCAATCATCTGTTAATGGACGATGCCAATGTACCCAGCCTTCTTGCTATGCCTTATTTGGGTGATGTGGACGTAAACGATCCTATCTATCAGAATACACGCCGCTTTGTGTGGAGTGGCAGCAACCCTTACTTTTTTAAAGGTAAAGCCGGTGAAGGTATCGGAGGTCCGCACATTGGTTATGATATGGTATGGCCTATGAGTATCATGATGAAGGCATTCACCAGCCAGAATGATGAGGAGATAAAGATTTGTATCAAAATGCTGATGGATACGGATGCCGGTACGGGATTCATGCACGAGTCTTTCCACAAGGATGACCCCACTAACTTTACCCGTGCATGGTTTGCTTGGCAGAATACGCTGTTTGGAGAATTGATTTTGAAATTAGTGAACGAGGGTAAAGTGGATTTGCTGAACAGCTTGTAAAAACAGGAATTATTTAAAATCAATAAAGTGCGCTGGAAGGAGGATTAGGATACAAATTGCATGAATTGGTTGTTCGTTGGTATTATTTGTGTTCTTTTCCTTTTTTTATCGTGATTTATTATAATGTTTAATCTTAAAGAATATGAAAAAGAATCGAGTGTACACAGTAAATTCATTGCTGGCTCGGATAGGTGGGAACTATAAGTTCTGGCTTATTGCCTTGCCTGCTGTGACTATGCTGGCGCAGGCTCCTGCGGTTTATGCACATGCGGAGACTATTACTGTGGTGCAGCAAAACAATGCCACGGTGAGAGGTTCCGTTAAGGATGCCACAGGTGAAAGCCTGATTGGAGTGAGTGTTACTGTTAAGGGTAAAGAAGGTGTGGGTACCATTACAGATGTGGATGGAAACTATTCCATTGTTTGTAGTGCCCAAGATGTTCTCGTCTTTTCCTATGTGGGATATGCCACTCAGGAAATTGCTGTGAAAAATCAAAAACAATTGAATGTTGTCTTAAAGGAGGATACCAAGGTGCTGGATGAAGTTATTGTCATCGGTTATGGTACTACTACCCGCAAGAGTGCCGTAGGTGCTGTAGACCAGGTAAAGGCTTCCATGATCGAAGACCGTCCCGTGGCTAACATGACAGATGCTTTGCAAGGGGCTGCGCCCAACGTGGTTATCCAGCAGCGCAGTAGCAATCCTAATGATCGTAAGACTAACTTTAATATTCGTGGTATCAGCACTGTGAATGACAATAGTCCGCTTTTTGTCATAGACGGATTGGTAGCTGATGGTGGTAGTTTCGATAAATTGAATCCCAATGATATTGAGAACATTTCCATCTTGAAAGATGCCGGTACAGCTGCTATTTATGGTTCACGTTCTTCCAATGGTGTAGTTTTGGTTACTACTAAGAAAGGTAAGAAGAACCAGCGTGCGACAGTTCGGTTAAGTGGTATGATGGGATGGCAGAATCCGGATATCTTGTTTTCTCCGGTGAAAGGCTATCAGAACGCTACTTTGCGCAATTTAGCTGCCACCAATGCTGGAGAGGCTCCTTTGTATACACCCGATCAAATCCGTGACCTGGCTGCCCATCAAAATGAAGAAAGCTGGTTTTTTGATCAGATAGTCCGCACAGCCTTACAGCAGAATTACAATCTAAGCGTATCTGGAGGTAGTGATAAAACTACTTACATGGTGTCCATGGGTTATTATGACCAGGAAAGTAATTATGTGGGCAACAGTGATTTTGGCGTGCAGCGTTATAATTTTCGTACCAATGTTAGCACGGAAGTGGGACGTTTGAAACTGAATGCTATTTTGGCTTATACACGTAATAATAGTGTAAGTACCACCGGTGGGAGTTTGGAAGTGGATGCCGCCCGTGTACCTACTTATTATTATTACAAAATGAAATCGGAAGATGGAAGATATTTGTTAAATGATGTATTGACTGAATTTAACCCATTGGGAGCATTGGAAGCTGGTGGCCGTAACAATTATCTGAACGCTAATGTCAATGCTGAATTCCGGCTTATTGACGGATTGAAGTTGCGTGGAGTGTTGGGTGCGGATGTGATAAACGACATGCGTTCTACCCGCAATTTGGGCGTATCCTATTACTTGAATGAAGAGGCTACCGAACCACGTCCAGTGAAAGATACTGACTATCGGACCAGTAACTGGAATCATACGGCTTACCTTATTAATAGCCAACTTTTGTTGGATTACAACAAGACATTCGGTAAACACAATGTCAGCGGGCTTTTTGGAGTAACCAATGAATCGTTTACTTCGTCTAGCAATGAGATTGAGAAGAAGGGGGTAGATCCCGACTTGGGTATCGGTACAGACATTACCAATAGTACTGTGGGAAACATCACAGGAAAAACATTTGTAGATGAATCCAACCGTACCAGTCTGACTTCTCTGTTGGGACGTGTGGGGTATTCTTACGCTGACAGATATTATACAGAATTCAGCTTCCGTTATGACGCTTCTTCCAAGTTTCATAAAGACTACCGATGGGGTTTCTTCCCTTCTGTTTCATTAGGCTGGCGTTTGAGCGAGGAGAACTTTATGCAGGCTTACAAGGAACGTGTGGGTGACTTGAAACTGCGTACTTCTTTTGGTATCTTGGGTAACCAGTCTATTGGTACTTATGACCGTTTTACTGTTTACGAACTGTACAACAACTCTTACGCATACAACAACCAGACAGTATCGGGCGCAGGTTTTAAGTTAGGTAAGGATAATTTGACTTGGGAAAAGACCAAAACCTTCAACGTGGGTGTAGACGCTTCGTTCTTCAATAACGCTTTGAATGTGACGTTCGACTATTTCTACAAGCGTACGAGCGACATTTTAATGAAGCCCCTTGTGCCTTCGGTATTCGGTACGGATATGGCGATGGACAACATTGGTGAGATGCAGAATCAAGGTTGGGACCTCTCTATCAACTATCGTTTGAAAACGGGAGCTGCAAATCATAACTTCAACTTCAATCTTGGTGACTCTTGGAATGAAGTGCTGAAGTACCCTGGTCACGAAAGAATCTCACAAATAGAGGAGTTGAGCCGTATCACCCGTGAAGGATGTCCGTTGGAGTCTTACTACGGTTACAAGATGGACGGCTTTTTCCAAAGCTACGAGGAGATTGAGGCATCGGCTATTCCTGTAGGTGGAAAGGTACAGCCGGGTGACGTGAAGTTTGTAGACCGTAACGAAGATGGTGTCATCGACTCGAAGGATAAGTTTATCTTGGGTAATGCCTTCCCTCGTCTTACTTTCGGTTTCAACTACAATGTAGAATGGAAAGGATTCGATTTCGGTATGTTCTGGCAGGGTGTGGGCAAGCGTGACATGATGCTTCGTGGTGAATTGATTGAACCGTTCCACGCCAATTACTCTTATAATATCTATAAGCATCAACTGGATTTCTGGACTCCTACCAACACCGATGCACGTTGGCCGAGACTTACTGCTCCGGGTTCTACTTCCAACAGAAACAACTACGGAAACGGACAAGGTTCCGACCTATTCTTGATGGATGGAAAATACCTGCGTCTGAAGAACTTGCAGATTGGTTACACATTCCCCAAAACATGGAGCCGCAAGGTGGGCATGGAAAAGGCACGTATCTATGTCAACGGACAAAACTTGCTGACTTTCAGTAATAACTCGTTTATTGACCCTGAATCTTCTGAGTTCGACTCTAAGATGGGTAATAGTGGCGCCAATTCTGGTAGAAACTACCCGACGCTCCGTTACTATGGTTTCGGTATAGACATTGAATTCTAAAAACAACAGATAACTATGAGACTAAGAAAATATATAGCTTTTGCCGGAATGGCTGTTCTGATGCTTTGCAGTTGCAACGAGATGGAGAACGCACCGACAAACAAATTTACGGATAACTCTTATTGGACTTCCACCACCAAAGCCCAGTATGTGGTGAACATGGCTTACAGCCAGATGTACAATGCAGGCCGTATGTGGAGCGATGAAAGTTTGAGTGACAATGCTTACGACGGTCGCAGTGTGGACGACCAACGTGCCATTCGCAAAGGTATGGCTACTCCCTCGCTCGACATCTTCAAGAATGAATGGAAAGACCTTTACGGAGGTATAAAGACCTGCCACGTGTTCCTTGAAAAGGTGGATCTGGTACCCAACATGGACGCATCTGTTAAAGCACGTATGATTGCCGAGATACGCTATATCCGTGCAAGCCTCTACTTCCGTCTGACTAACCTTTATGGTGCAGTACCTTTCTTTACGGAGGACATCACGCTGGAAGAATCGCGGAGTGTAAGTCGTACAGACCGCGAAACCATTATCAGCTTCATTCACCAAGAATTGGAAGACATCAAGGATGCGCTTCCCACTCGCGACCAATTGCCCGAAGAAGACAAGGGCAAAATTACTAAAGGTGCCGTTTGTGCTTTGCAGGCTCGTGTCTACTTGATGGATAGCGACTGGAACAATGTGATGCTTTATTGCGACAATCTGATGAACAAACAGGGCGAATATGGTACTTATGCCTTATTTCCTGATTATGCCGGGCTTTTTGATGAAGCCAATGAGTATAATGAAGAGATTATCATGGACCGTTCTTATGTACCCAATTTGATTACTTGGGGTGAGATGGTAGACATGATTCCTTTGTCAAGAGGCGGACGTGCCGTGAACCGTGTGCCGCAACAATCATTGGTAGATACTTATCTGATGCTTAGTGGAAAGACTATCAGTGAAGCCGGGACAGATTATAACCCTGCTTATCCTTACGACAACCGTGACCCACGTCTCACCGCTACTATCATTTATGATGGCTATGACTGGAGTGGCAATGTGGACGATGGCAGTAAAGACGTAGTCATCAACATTCGTCCGGGTTCGGGAACCGATGCCTACGATGGTGGTGGAAACGGCACTTCTACCGGTTATTTCACCCGTAAGTATTATAATCCGCAGGCTTCCGGTGATCAGAATTCCGGTATGAACATCATCACTATGCGCTATGCTGACATCTTGCTGATGTATGCTGAGGCTGTTCACGAAACAAGCGGTATGACTGAAGCGGTATGGAACAAGACCATCCGTCCCATCCGCGAACGTGCCGGATTCACTGCCGATGCAGCCTTGAACTTTCCTGCCGGAAAGAGCAAGGAAGAGATGAGGCAGATTATTCGCGACGAACGTCGTGTAGAAATGGCGATGGAAGGTTTGCGCTGGTATGATATTAAGCGTTGGAAGGCTGGCAACGAATACTTGTCGGGCAAGGTGCGCGGTGCAAGCTTCGTGGACGAGAATAAGCTTGACACTCGCAAGTTCGAAGAGGCAAGAGATTACCTTTGGGCAGTTCCTATCAGTGAAATCAATTTGAATCCCAATCTGGCGCCTAACAATCCAGGATATGGAAATTAACGTGTATCTAAACTCATTAAAAACAATAGAACAATGAAAACAATATTCTCAACAATAGCTCTTTTTTCGGCAGTCCTCTTTGCTACGTCTTGTACGGAAGACATGGAATACAAGGATTCCAAAGTTTCCTCAGTAAATCAGTTGTATGAACCCACTGACGGCAAGGAAGTAGTCTTGCAATCGTCGGCCAGCGCCAGCCTGTTCTTTGAATGGGATTCGGCCAAGGCTGAAGATAGCGGTGCCCCTCTTTATGAAGTGGTATTCGATAAAGAAGGTGGAGATTTTTCTAAGCCTATTTACAAAGTGCTTTCTGACAATGGCGGTTCTTTGAGCTATGCTACCATCAGCCACAAGACATTGAACAAGGTTGGTGCGGCTGCCGGATTGAACAGTGGTGAGACGGGTACACTTGTTTGGACAGTAATGGCTTCCAGAGGTTTGAATTCTGTAATGGCAAAGGAAAGCAAGAAGCTCACCATCACTCGCTTGGTGGGATTTGAAGAGATTCCGGCACAGCTTTACTTGACCGGAAGTGCTACTGAAGGTGGTATGGATGCTTCTAAGGCCGTGGCGTGTGCTTCACCCGAAAAGGATAAGTTCGAAGTCTTTACGAAGTTGGAAGGCGGAAAGACTTACAAACTGGTAGATAGAGCAGCCGAAGGTGCCAAGGTGTTTTATATCAATGGCAATAAGATTATGGAAGGCGAAGGCGAGACAACCGTAGAAAAGACGGGAGTTTACCGCATTGAGATGGATTTCTCCATTGCATCTGTAACCGTCAGGGAAGTAAGTAAGATGGAATTCTACTTCTGTCCGAGTGGTGCCGCAACTTTTGAATTGCCTTATGTTGGAAACGGTGTGTTCTGCGGTCAGGATAAAATTGAGTTCAAGCAAGAAGGATGGGGGCGCGACCAACGCTATAAGTTCTTGATGACTTATGCTGATGGTAGTATACAGTATTGGGGAACCAAGAATACTACAGACTCTAATCCTGGTGCGGCTACTCCCGAAGATCCTTATTTCTATATTATGGAGACTCCTGATAACCAATGGGATCAGAAGTGGAAACTGAACGATGAATTCGATGGTGCGGCCGATGGCCACAATCCGGGTGCCATCACCAAGATTAGTGTGATATTCAATGTGGAGAACTATACTCATAAAGTGGAATTGGCCAACTAATTTAAGGAGAGATTATGAAAAAAATATTATTTTGTCTGCCCCTGCTTCTTTTGGCACTTCAATCGTGCGAGATAGAAGATGAGTATATGTATGATAAGGGGCTTTACACCATAGATTGGGATGCGGCTGCCGATAGCAGTTCTGTGACCCTGATAGATCGTTTCTGGAATACGGAAGAGAATTATTTCAACTACGGGAATGACGGTTCAATCAAGGATTTCCATTATTGGCCGCAGGCTCATGCTATGGATGTGATGATAGATGCTTACAATCGTACCGGAGATAGCAAGTACAGCGACTTGTTCGACAAATGGTATGTCGGTATCAAGGCAAAGAACGGTGGCAGTTATTGGAACAACTTTTATGATGATATGGAGTGGATTGCTCTCACCATGATTCGCTTGTACGAAGTTACTGATGAAAACAAGTATCTGGAAACTTCTCAAGAGATGTGGAATGAAATCAAGACCGGTTGGAACGATTACGCAGGTGGTGGCATTGCTTGGACTCACGACCAGCTATGGAGCAAAAATGCTTGTTCCAACGGCCCTGCTGCTTTGATTGCTGCTCGTCTTTACCGTATTAACGGGAATCAGGAGGATTTGGATTGGGCTGTCAATATTTATAAATGGGAGCGTGAAAATTTATTTAACCCTGCTACCGGCGCCATCTATGATAATGTGAACGGTGAGACGGGTGAGTTGAGTACACTTTCTCTTTCTTATAACCAAGGTACATTCTTGGGTGCTGCTTACGAACTGTATAAGATCACAGGAGAAGAGTCCTATTTGAAAGATGCTCGTAAGGCTGCCAATTTCGCTATCAGTAATAGCAGCATGATAGATACTGGAAATAATTTACTTCGTGATGAAGGCGATGGGGACGGAGGTTTGTTTAAGGGTATTTTCATGCGTTATTATGTGCAGCTGATTATGGAACCGAATTTGGACCCCATATATAAGAAGAAATTCATCACTTTCTTTAACAATAATGCTGAAATCTTGTGGCGAAAGGGAATCAATAAACTTGATTTGCTGTATAATACTAACTGGGCAATGAACAATAGCGGCAACAACCATCTGACTACGCAGACAAGTGGTTGTACTTTGATTGAAGCCAAAGCTCTCTTTGAAAAGAGCCTGAAATAAGTTAGCAATTAAAAGTGTGTCGAAACTCAATCTGGTTATTGGGTTTCGGCACATTTTTTTTTAGAGCCAGTTTTAATTGGCAGTTATTTTGGAAATAATGTTTTTAGAGACAACAGTTTTTTATATAAAATAAATACAAAAGATGAAACAGAATCAATATTTATTTCTACTGTTCGCCCTGATTGTTCTGACGGGCTGTGGCGGTACGCAGAAGAAATTAACCGAATATGTCAATCCTTTCTTGGGTACGGCTACTTTGTGGGAGCCTGAGGACTTAGGGTATACGCGCAAAATAAAGTCACGTACATGGGGTGCGGAAACTTATCCGGGTGCTACCTTGCCCAACGCAATGGTGCAGCTCAGCCCCGTTACACAGTTTCGTAGCGGTGCGGGCTATCAATATGAGGACACTGTGATTTATGGTTTTTCACATACAGCTAAAGGGCATTGGAACTTGTTGCATGTCCCCATGTTGCCAGTGGTGGGAACTATCGCTCCGGGTAATTATTGCTCCGGGTTTAGTCACGAGAAGGAATCTGCGCATCCGGGGTATTACCAAGTTTATCTGGAACGCTATAAAGTGAACGCCGAGTTGACCAGTACCTTGCGTTGTGCCTACCATAAATATACTTTCGGCAAGGGCGACGATAAGTCATTATTGGTAGACATCCGCCGTTCTAATAATGATGTCCGTGATTGGAAGATTGAGAAGGTTGACGATAATACGTTCACGGGTTATCAAGATGGCGATGGTAAAATCTACTTTTACGCTAAGACCAACTATAAAATAGGCCAAGTGGAAATGGTAAAAGACGACAAACATGAGGTGGCTGTGCTGCGTTTTATCGACAGCAAAGGTGTTGAACCTTTGGAAGTGAAGGCTGGTTTCTCGTTTGTGAGTATAGAGAATGCTCAAATGAATTTGAAGGCCGAAATGTTGAACAAAAGTTTTGCACAAGTGGCAGAAGAAGCCGATGCGGCTTGGGAAGCACTCCTCTCCAAGATTCAAGTTGCAGGTGGCACGGAACGTGAAAAGAGATTGTTTTATTCTACTTTCTTCCATGCTTTTAAATGGCCGGCTTTGCGTAGCGATGTGAATCATGAATATACTGATGTCCGTGGCGAAGTAGTGAATAACGGCTTCCACTATTACACTGACCCTTCTTTTTGGGACGATTATCGCAACAAACTGGTACTCATAGGTATGATTTCTCCCGATGTGACTACTGACATCATTAGGTCTATTATTGACAAAGGTGAGAAGCGTGACGGCTACATGCCCACCTTCTTCCATGGTGATCACGCTTCCACTTTTATTTCTGGTTCTTGGTTGCGTGGTTTGCATGATTTCGATCTGGAGCGTGCTTATAAGTTGATTCTGAAAAATGCTACGGTGCCCGGTAAAGGAGGACGTCGCTATTTGGATGAGTATATGGAGCGAGGTTGGATTGCTGAAAAAGACACAGTGAATGTACCCACATGGGACGAATACAAAGGGGCTGTGACCAAGACCCAGGAATATGCTTACGATGACTATGCCGTAGCCTTGGTAGCCAAGGAGCTGGGAGATGAAGCCAACTACAAACTGATGATGGAACGCTCCAACAACTACAAGACGCTATTCGACCCCTCTACCGGCTTTTGGAGAGGTAAGATTGACGATGGTAGCTGGATTCAGGATTTCGATCCGTATTATCCCTATTACCAGTACATGTACCGTGAGGCCAATGCATGGAACGCCCTCTTCTTCGCCCCCCACGACCCCGAAGGCATGATTAAGCTCTATCCCAGTAAAGAGGCGGTGGAGGCTAAACTGGATTCCTTATTCAGCGAACCGTGGAGAGGTTACGAGGCCCACAACCTGACCGGATTCATCGGAAACTATTGCCACGGAAACCAGCCGGGACACAGCATTCCTTACACCTATTATTTCATAGACAAACAAGAGAAAGCCCAATGCATTCTCGACAGCCTGATGAACCACTACTATGACATGGGTGCCGACAAGCTGGCTTATGCAGGGATGGATGATGCCGGCGAGATGTCTTCGTGGTATGTGCTCAATGCTATTGGACTTTACACTTATTCGCCTGCCGATCCTGAATATATTGTTACTGTTCCCTTGTTCGATAAAGTGACGTTCAATCTGAATGGTCGTCCCTTTACGATTGTGAAGAAAGGAAGCGGCAAGAAGATTATTGACATTACTTATGACGGTAAAAAGATTGACGGTTACTTTATCACCCATGACCAACTGAGGGAGGGCAAGGAACTGGTGATTACTACGGAATAGATAAACAATGGAGTTATGAAAAGAAATATACTGCTTCTATTCACATTCTTTGCTTGCATTACTGTACAAGGGCAGACTCCGGTTCGTTTGGTTGATCTGAGGAGCGAACATCTTGACAGACCTATAGGTTTGGATAATCCCGTTCCACGCCTTTCTTGGCGGATGGAAGATGGTAGGCAGGGAGCTGTGCAGACTTCCTGGCGGATTGTGGTAGACGAAGACTCGTTGAATGTGGTCAATGGCTGTGGCAGGATGTGGGATAGTGGAAAGAACGATTCCCGTAATCAGCTTGTGGCCTATGCGGGCAAAAAACTGCAGCCTTTCACTAGATATTATTGGAAAGTAATCTGCAGCGACATGGAATATAAGGAGACTGCTTCTCCTGTCTCTTACTTTGAAACGGGCATGATGGGGATGCAACATTGGCAAGGTGCTTGGATTGGCGATGGCAAGGATATTCATTATGGGTCTGCCCCTTACTTCCGAAAAGAGTTCAAGACCGGCAAAAAGGTAAAGTCAGCGCGTGCTTATATTGCCGCTGCTGGACTATATGAGCTTTACATCAATGGCGAGAAGATAGGAGACCACTGCCTTGCCCCTCTCTATACCCGCTTTGATCGCCGCAACTTGTATGTGGCTTATGATGTGACTTCACAATTACAGAATGGTGACAACGCTATTGGCGTACTTTTGGGTAACGGCTGGTATAACCATCAATCCAAAGCAGTGTGGGACTTCGACCGTGCCCCTTGGCGCAACCGTCCCACTTTCTGTCTGGACTTGCGCATTACCTACACCGATGGAAGCGTGGAGACTATTCCCACCGATCTCAGTTGGCGGACAGCGTCGGGTGCAATCACTTTTAATAGTATCTATACTGGCGAGCACTACGATGCACGTCTGGAGCAGAAAGGATGGAGCACTCCGGAATTCGATGATTCCAAGTGGCGCGGAGTAGCCTATCGGAGTGTACCTTCTTCCAATGTCACTGCCCAGCAAGTACATCCCATCCGTAATGTAAAGATTTTCCCCGCCGTCTCTTTCCGCAAAGTGGACGAGAAAACATACATCTATGATTTCGGGCAAAATATGTCCGGTGTGACTTGTATTCATGTTTCGGGTGAACGGGGAACGGAGGTCAGAATCAAACATGGCGAACGCTTACATCCAAATGGCCGCCTCGATCTCTCGAACATTGATGTCTACTTTCGAGGCGATAAGGAGAAAGACCCTTTTCAGACGGACATTCTCATTCTGAGTGGAGAAGAGGATGAGTTCATGCCCCGATTTAATTACAAGGGATTTCGTTATGTGGAGGTAGTGGCAGATAAGCCTATTGAGCTTGACCAAAACAGCTTGATTGCTTACTTCATGCACAGTGATGTGCCGGCAGTAGGTAGCTTGGAATCTTCGAGCCCACTGATAGGCAAGCTGCTCCATGCTGCCAATCACTCTTACCTTTCCAATCTGATGGGCTACCCCACCGATTGCCCTCAGCGCGAGAAGAACGGTTGGACTGGTGACGGTCATTTTGCCATTGAGGCAGCATTTTATAACTTTGATGGAATTACCGTTTACGAAAAATGGTTGGCCGACCATCGTGACGAACAGCAGCCCAACGGAGTGCTGCCCGATATTATTCCAACTGGTGGATGGGGATATGGTACAGACAACGGGCTGGACTGGACTAGTACTATTGCCATCATCCCTTGGAATATCTACCTCTTCTACGGTGATAGCAAGCCCTTGAGCGATTGTTACGAGAGCATCAAACGTTATGTGGATTATGTGGAGCGTATCTCTAACAATCATCTCACTACGTGGGGGCGCGGAGACTGGGTGCCGGTGAAGTCAAAATCCAATAAAGAGCTGACTTCCTCGGTCTACTTTTATGTAGATACCAAGATTTTGGCCGCTGCTGCCAAACTCTTCGGCAAACAGGCCGATTACGAATATTATAATGCCTTGTCGGAGGAGATAAAGCAAGCTGTCAATGATAAGTTCCTGAATCGAGAAACAGGCATCTATGCCGAAGGTTCACAAACCGAATTGAGTGTTCCCTTGCAATGGAAGATTGTGCCCGAAGAGTTGATAGGAAAAGTGGCAGCTAACTTGGCACATAAGGTAGAGGAGGACGGTTTTCACTTGGATGTGGGTGTATTAGGAGCTAAAGCTATTCTGAATGCACTCAGCGAAAATGGTTATGCTGAAACAGCTTATAAGGTGGCTGTACAGGACACTTATCCTTCATGGGGTTGGTGGATGGTGAACGGTGCCACTACGCTGCTCGAGAACTGGGATTTGCAGGCTACTCGTGACATCTCGGACAATCATATGATGTTCGGTGAAATAGGTGCTTGGTTCTACAAGGGGCTGGGAGGTATTTTCCCTGATCCCGTGCAACCTGGTTTTCAAAACATTCTGCTCCGTCCCCATTTCATAAAGGGATTGAAACGGTTTGAAGCTCGTCATCGGTCGCCTTACGGTGAAATTGTTTCTCGCTGGGAATGGAAAGGGAAATGTGTGCATTATGAAGTTACAGTGCCCGCTAACAGTACAGCTACACTCACTTTACCTGACAAGGCCGAGAATGTACGGGTGGTGGAACTGGCGGCAGGAAGATATGAGTTTATTGTAAAGTGACCTTGTACTTCATTTATGCTTGCAAATATGTAATTAGCGGGTTTGCCACGTTGTTGTGGCATAACTCGCTAATTTTTATAGTCGGTATGTTAAGGGATGGCTTTTTCATTCTTATAGCCTGATCTTTCCCTCCAACCGTATATCTTCCGACGAAGCCCCTATCAGCAGCTTCACCGTTCCGGGTTCTACAACGAACATCTGCTTTCCTTCGTTCCAATAGCCGAGCTCTTCTTTGGGCACGGTAAGCGTCACTTTCCGGGTTTCGCCGGCCTTGATGGGGATACGCCTGAAGGCGCGCAACTGCTTGGAAGGACGTTCCACTTTGGAGTCCGGATAGCTGGCATAGAGCTGTACGACTTCTTCTCCGTCGCGTCCGCTGGTATTCTTCACTGATACCGTCACGCGGATGTTCTTCTTGTCTTGCTTGACGGATTCAATCTTCTCGTACGTAAAGTCGGAATAGCTCAGACCATAGCCGAAAGGATAGAGCACAGGGCCTTGGTGGTACATATACGTACGTCCGTTGCGGATGTCGTAGTCCATTATGTCGGGTAGGTCGGTGATGTCTTTCACCCACGTCTGTACGGTACGTCCGGCTGGATTCACCTTGCCGAAGAGTACGTCGGCCAGTCCGTTGCCCTGCTCCTGGCTGCAGTGGGTGATGTGGACGATGGCAGGCACGTGCTCCTGGCTCCAGTTGATGGTGTAGGGGAAACTGCTGACGAGCACCAGTATGGTATTGGGATTGGCCTTGAGCACCAGCTTCACCAAGTCTTCATCGGGCAGCATCAGCGATTTGCGGTCCACGGCTTCGCGGCCGTCACTGGGGACGGGAGAGAACTTCCAGTCCGCACGCGTGCCGTAAGGATGGTTTCCTACACACACGATGGCAACGTCGGCGGCTGCAGCAGCCTTTTCTGCCTGGCCCATGCGGTTGTCTTCGGCGTGGATGATTTCGGTTCCTTCTTTCACAGCATTGCGTATGCCACTCAGAATCGTTGTTTCGTAAGGCGGGGTACCACTATACCAATCTTGCACGATTTTGTCCGAATACGGGCCTATAACGGCTATTTTACGCAGCTTTCCGGCATCGAGTGGCAGGAGTTTTTTGTTTTTCAATAACACCACGGACTTGGCGGTGACTTCCCGTGCCAGCCTGCGGGCTTCTGCTGTCATGAAAGGCGGTGTCTCCGTACTGTTCTTTCCGATAGAGAGATAAGGGTTACGGGAGTTGTCCCCGTCCAGCAAGCCGAGCTTGAGGGCGACGAAGATGTTCCCGCGGATAGCCTTGTCGATGTCGACTTCGGTCAGTAATCCCTTTTCCAGAGCTTCCTTGACGTAAGGAACGTATGCGTCGAGAAATTGTCCTGTGGTGGCTTTTACTACGGCAGCAGCACCCTCCGCAAAGCTCGGAAAACTCTTGTGCGCTTCAATCAGCAGTTTCAGGGCACCGCCGTCCGTACAGATGATACCGTTGTTGCCCCACTGCTTGCGGGTAATCTCTTCGAGGCAGGGATGGATGGACATGGGGATGCCGTTCCAACTGTTGTAGGCAGCCATGAAAGCGCGGCTGCCTCCCTCGGTGATACCTTTATAGAAAGGATAAGCATAGTATTCATGGAACAAGCGCGTGTCGAAGTCGGAGGAAGTGCTGTCCCGTCCGTCCTCGTTGCTGTTGGCAAGGAAATGCTTCATCAGAGAGGCGGTTTTCCAGTAGCGGGGATGATTGCCTTGCAGGCCGCGTACGCTGGCAATGGTGAGTTGGGCGGTGAGGAAAGCATCTTCTCCGAAACTCTCCTCGGTGCGTCCCCAGCGTGGGTCGCGGGCAAGGTCGGCATTCGGAGCGCGCATCACGAGGGCATGACGCTTGTTACCGGTGGTCTGCATGTAGTAGCGGGCTTCTTCAGCGGCTTGTTCCGCTACTTTCTGCACCAAATCGGTGTCCCATGTGGAGCCCAGACCGTAGGACTGGGGGAATATGGTGGTGGGGCAGTCGGTAGGGACTACTTTCCCGTCTTCCGTTCTTTGGCGTCCACCCCACATGGCAGGACCGCCGAGGGTCAGCCCGTGCAGTCCTTCGTAGTGTCCGCAACGGGGAATGTTGAAGCGGGGGACACCGAGGTCGGTGGAAAGAAGGTTTATCTTTTCATCCAATGTCAGGATGGAGAGAAGATGTTCCACGCGCTGTTCGTCACTGAGCGTGGTATCTTGAAAGGCTTGTGTGTGTTGTGCGCTTGCCTGTAAGCCGAATAGCAGGGGCAAGGCGAGGAACAATAACTTGTTTCGCATGGGGTATTAGGGTTTAATGTGTTTGATATACCGGTTATGGGATTGATATCCGTTGTAACTGTCCGTCCTGCGGCAGGCAGAGCAATCCTTCAGCTTTCTTTTCGTCTGCCAGATACTTCTTCCACGTAATCTTGTCCCATTTCATCTGGTCTGTGCATTGTGCCACGGGGATATGGGGGATGGCCGAACCGTCCTTTACAAGAATGACGATGGGCAGGGTGCCGCACTCGATATGGTTCCATCCCGGAGCATACACCTTTCCGGTCTGGTAGTCTATCCATTTCTGCCGTCCGGGGAGGTAGACATCCCGTCCGCTGCCCTCTTCGAGCATGGGTGCCACGAGGAGGTTGGAGCCGAACATGTACTCGTCCTCTACCAGCCATGCACCCGGGTCGTCGGGATACTCCAGCAGCAGGGCGCGGAGCATCGGCCAGCCGTTCTCGGTGCACTCTTTGGATTGTGCATATACGTAGGGCATCAGTTTGTACTTCAGTTCGGCACAACGGCGGAAATAGTCTGTGAACTCTTTCCCGTAGTACCACGGTTCGGTGGGAGGTGCTCCGTGCACGCGGCTGTGGCTGGTGAGGAAGCCGAAGGGTAACCAGCGGCGGTAGAGGCTTTCGGGGCTTTGGGTCACGAAGCCGCCTATGTCATTGCTCCAGAAGCAGAATCCGCTCAGTCCGATGGAGAGGCCGCTGCGGATGGTTCCCTCGAAACCGGTTTCGGTAGTTGCGGCATCACCGCCCCAGTGCAATGGGTAGCGTTGTGAGCCTGCCCATGCGGAGCGTGCCCAGATGATGTTTTCGCCGTGCAGCTTCTTGATGATGTCGGCCACGGTCTTGTTGTAGCGCAGGGGATAGAGGTTGTGTTCGTATAGTCCGCTACGGCCGTTGGCATAGATGGCATCCAGTGGGGCACCTTCGCCGAAGTCTACTTTGATGGCGCCTACACCCATTTCAATCAGATTGCCGAGCTTCTCTTGATACCACTGCACGGTTTCGGGATTGGTGAAGTCCAGCACCACGTCCTCGTAGGGAAGCTGTCCTTTGCCGTTGCGTACGTACAGACCGCGTTCCACCAGCTCGGGGAAGAACTTATTCTTCGGGGTAAAGTAGGGGAGTTGCCAGAGGCAGGTGCGGAAGCCTTGTGACCTTAGGTCGGTGAGCATCTGCCGGGGATTGTCGAAGCGGTCGGCGGCAAAGGCGTAGTCGCATTGCCAGTCCACGCTG
>OHQQ01000571.1_pt1 | contig 23478 bp, 23 predicted proteins | sample 1578211 | NCBI WGS metagenome assembly OHQQ01 (sample SAMEA3879539, study PRJEB24766) | human gut metagenome | biome: human-associated habitat; feature: feces | place: USA | collected 1985/1987
CGCCGATGTAGGGGATCACGTTGTCCACGATCTCGGGCATACGGTCAAAGGTCTTGCCGGCACCGGAAATTGCCTGATAGGTGCACACCAGAGCCTTGTTCACACCAAATTCCTTCATCAGCGGGTGCAGCGCGGGCACATAGCTCTGCAGGCTGCAGTTGGACTTGACCGCGATGAAGCCGCGCTTGGTACCCAGACGCTTGCGCTGGGCAGGGATGATCTCAATGTGGTCCGCGTTGATCTCAGGCACGACCATGGGAACATCCGGGGTAAAGCGGTTTGCGCTGTTGTTGGAGACCACAGGGCACTCGGCCTTTGCGTAAGCCTCTTCCAGTGCCTTGATCTCGGCCTTGGGCATATTGACTGCGCAGAAGATGAAATCGACCTGAGAAGCGACCTCTTCCACCTTGGCGGCATCCAGCACGACCATCTTCTTGACGCTCTCGGGCATTGGGGTGGTCATTGCCCAGCGGCTGCCAACGGCCTCCTCATAGGTCTTGCCTGCGCTGCGGCCGGATGCGGCCAGCGTAGTCAGCTTGAACCAAGGATGATTCTCAAGCAGGGTCACAAAACGCTGCCCCACCATGCCCGTTGCACCAACGATACCAACTTTATACTGTTTTTCCATTTCCAGCACCTTTCCTTTCAATAAAAGCAAATTTACATCGAACACGGCTTGCAAACCAGCCGACCTTGCAATATAATAGATACTGTTTATACAGATTTTATGATAACATTGATACGGCACTCGTGTCAATCATCGGAAAGGCAAATGCAAAGCATGTTAAAAAAAGATTTTTGGTACGATTTACCCAAAGAACTCATTGCACAGGAGCCTGCAGATCCAAGAGACTCGGCCCGGCTCATGGTTCTGAGCCAGAAGGACGACAGCATCCAGCACCGGATCTTCCGCGATCTGCCGGAATATCTTGAGCCGGGTGACCTGCTGGTGGTCAACAACTCCAAGGTGCTGCCCGCCCGCATCGTGGGTGTCAAACAGCCCACCGGTGCTGTGTGTGAGCTGCTGCTTCTGCGGCAGGTCAAGGGAGATCAGTGGGAGTGTCTGGCAAAGCCCGGCAAGCGGATGCAGCCCGGCACCAAGGTTAGTTTTGGTGACGGCACCCTGACCGCTGTGGTGGACGAAACGCTGGAGGATGGCAACAAGTTTGTTACATTCTATTATGACACCGAGACCCTTTATGAAAAACTGGATGAATTTGGCAAGATGCCGCTGCCGCCCTACATCACCAAGCAGTTGGAAGATCAGAGCCAGTATCAGACGGTCTATGCCAAGGAGCTGGGCAGCGCTGCTGCACCCACGGCAGGCCTGCACTTCACCCCGGAGCTGATGGATACCATCCGTTCCAAGGGTGTCGGCATTGCTGAGGTTACCCTGCATGTGGGTCTGGGAACCTTCCGCCCCGTGCAGGAGGACGAGATCTCGGATCACAAGATGCACAGTGAGTGGTATTCCATCAGCGAGGAGACTGCTCAGCGCATCAGGGAAACCAAGGCCGCCGGGCACCGCGTGATCGCCGTTGGCACCACCAGCTGCCGCACGCTGGAAGCCGCCGCCGCAAAATATGGCGAGATCAAGGCCTGCAGCGGCAATACCTCTATTTTTCTCTACCCGGGTGTCAAGTTCAACTGCATCGATGGCCTGGTCACCAACTTCCACCTGCCGGAAAGCACCCTCATCATGCTGGTCTCTGCCCTCTACGGCTACGAAAAGACCATGGCTGCCTATAAAGTTGCCGTAGAGGAAAAGTACCGCTTCTTTTCCTTCGGCGATGCGATGCTGATCCTGTGATCCCTCAGCACCCGCTCTCCCAAAAGCCCAAAACACTGCTGAATCCGTTTCGGCAGCTCGGTATCCACCACTTCTGAACCTGCCGCCTGCCCGGCGGCACAAGGCTGTACGGCTGTTTTCCGTACACAGAAAGGAAAAAACTTATGCCTTCTTTGACCACTTTTAAGCTGCTCAAGCAGGAGCACAACGCCCGGCGGGGTGAGTTCAAGACCGTGCACGGCACGGTGCAGACCCCTGCCTTCCAGAATGTTGCCACCGCCGGTGCCATCAAGGGCGGCCTGTCCGCGCAGGATCTGCAGCAGATCGGCACCCAGGTAATGCTCTGCAACACCTACCACCTGCATCTGCGCCCCGGTGATCAGCTGGTAGCCGATATGGGCGGCCTGCACAAGTTTACCCGCTGGAACGGCCCCATCCTGACCGACAGCGGCGGATTCCAGGTGTTCAGCTTGTCCAAGCTGCGTAAGATCACGGAGGAAGGCGTGACCTTTGCTTCCCATCTGGACGGCCACCGCATCTTTATGGGCCCTGAGGAGAGTATGCAGATCCAGGCAAACCTGGGCTCCACCATCGCAATGGCCTTTGATGAGTGTGTGGAGAATCCTGCCCAGCACGCGTACTCCAAAGCCAGCTGTGAGCGCACCACCCGCTGGCTCAAGCGCTGCAAGGCTGAGATGGCCCGCCTGAAGCAGGAGGGCAAGGCCACCAACCCCGACCAGCTGCTGTTCGGCATCAATCAGGGATGCACCTTTGCTGACCTGCGTGTAGAGCACATGAAGCAGATCGCGGAGCTGGAGCTGGACGGCTACGCCATCGGCGGTCTGGCTGTGGGTGAGCCTGCTGAGGTGATGTACGAGATGATCAGTGAGGTGGAGCCTTATATGCCCAAGGATAAGATCCGCTATCTGATGGGTGTCGGCACCCCTGGCAACATGATCGAGGCTGTTTCCCGCGGCGTGGATCTGTTTGACTGCGTCATGCCCAGCCGCAATGCCCGCCATGGACACCTGAACACCTGGGGCGGCATCATCAATATCAAGAACGCAAAGTATGAGCGTGACGAGCGCCCCATTGACCCCACCTGTGGCTGCCCGGCCTGCCGGAACTACTCCCGTGCCTATATCCGCCACCTGTTCAAGGCAGAGGAGCTGCTGGGCATGCGTCTGGCCGTTATGCACAACCTGTGGTTCTACAACCACCTGATGGAGCGTATCCGCGATGAGTTGGATGCAGGCACCTTTACCGCATTCCATGACCGTTATGTCAAGCTGCTGGATACAAGAATTTGAGCTTTTTCATGCTTTTCCCTTGCAAGAGGGAGCAGAAGCGGTTATAATGAGTTTATCTGAATTTTGAGAGGAGACTTTGTCCCATGCAATTTCTGACTACTACCACTGAAAGCTATATCAGCCTGTTCTTCACCCTGGCTCTGATGCTGGTCCTGCTCTACTTTATGATCTATCGTCCCCAGAAGAAGCAGGAGAAGAAGGATGCTGCCATGCGTGCAGCTCTGGAGATCGGTGATCAGGTCGTGACCATCGGCGGTATTGTTGGCCGTGTGGTCGCCATCAAGGATGACACCTTTGTTCTGGAGACCGGTTCCGACCGTGTGAAGATCCGCTTCACCAAGAATGCGATCAGCTCTGTTGAGAAGCTGAACATGGACAATGCTCCTGCCAACGCAAAGAAGTAATCTCTAAAAGCAAGGTCTTTTTTACCCGCCCCTCTGCATACAGTAGTGCAGGGAGGCGGGTTTTTATGTTGGAACAGAAGAAGTTACCCATCCTGGAAGCACTGGCCGCATTCGGCATTGGTGGGGTATTCACCGCCGCCTGCATGGCCGGGCTGGCCTACCTGATGGCAAACCAGAGCCTTGCGCAGAGCACTGCCTGGCCCATGGTCAGTGCCATTGTCTGTGCCGGGAGCTTTTGCAGCGGCTGGCTCATGGCGTTTTTCTATCACAGCAGAGGCCTTATCTGCGGTGCTGTACAGGGCGGACTGTTTGTTCTGCTTCTGCTGGGGTTCGGTCTTTCGGAGGGCATTGAACCAACGGAAATGCAGCTGGCCCGCTTTGCACTGGTATTAGTTTTTGGCTGTCTGGGCGGGGTGTTCAGCATCCTGCGTACAGAACGGCATCGGCATTGAGAATTTACAGCAAAAAAACAGGAGGACAGGGAAGTATGTGGGTCTATCAGGAAACACCGGAAACCGCAGCGGCAAAGGCACTGCCCGAAGCGATCATGCCGACAGCACAGGAAGAGCAGCTAAAACAGAAGAACGGTGGAGTTCTTCCTGAGACATCGCAGGAAGGAAGGCAATCCATCCCGGCGGCGTTCTCTGAGAGGTACGGAAACACACCGGAGAAAGCCGCTGTGCGCCGAAGCAAGCTGAGCAGGGAAACTATCCTTCTGGCGGCGGCGTACCTTCTGGGGACCTTTCTGGCGGGTGTGGCGGCAGCGCGTTGTGTGGCAGGCGATGCTGAAACGCTTTCCTATTACCTGAACTGCTGGCAGAGCCTGTTTTCTGTGCAGGATGCCGCCGGGGCAGTGCGCCTGTTCCGGACGGAATTTCTCACTGTGGCGGGTGCGCTGACGGCAGTGCTGTTCCTGGGGCTTTCCGCCCTTGGACCGCTGCCCATCTTCCTTTTTGCGATGCTGTATGGGACAGGCTCCGGATTGCTTTCGTCCAGGCTGCTTGTGGATTTGAACCCACGGACAGCATTTGTGCTGCTCTGCGTCTGCGGTATCCCTGCATCCCTTGCGGCCGGAACGCTGTGCACGTTCGGCGCATCCGCACTGCAGGTAAGCGGAAGGCTCTGTTCAGCCGCCTTCGGGCGTGGAGGACAGGCCCCCAGCACAGGCACGCTTTTGGGTCAGTTTGCCCGGATGCTGTTTCTGCTCCTGCCACTTTGCGGTGCGGCAGTGGGGATGCTGTATCTGGCAGGGCAGGCGAAACTTATATGAGCTGAAAAGAGAAATGTCTGGACAAAAAAACTCCCGAAAACCAGCCTCATAAGCTGATTCTCGGGAGTTTTTATTTTGGAGCTACTGGCCGGACTTGAACCGGCGGCCTGTTCATTACGAGTGAACTGCTCTACCAACTGAGCCACAGTAGCAAATGTTTTGCAACGATAGATAGTTTAGCATAAAAGAAAATAACTGTCAAGATTTCTTTTTGAAAAAACGCTTTCAGTGAAATCAAATTGCTTTTTTTAGAGAATATGGTAGAATAAAGCCAATCATTTTGAGGAAGGAGCTGAACACAGCGCACAATGTACACGAACCATATCAACCCCGTTGCGCAGAAAAATCAGGATGCATTTTGCACGGCACTGTTTCAGCTTTTAATGAAAAAGCCGCTGGAAAAGATCTCCGTTACAGAGCTGTGTCACATGGCAAACCTCGACCGAACCACCTTTTACCGCAGCTTTGAGTCCAAGGATGACGTGCTGGATTACTATCTCGACCGGCAGATGACCTTGCTTGCGGGGCAGCTGCCGGCGTACAGTACCCTGGAAAAAAACCTGACTGCGCTGTTCCGCTGGACGTATGCGGAGCGAAAGAATCTTTGTGTCCTGATGGATTGCCATCTGACCAGTTTTTTCAGTGATGCGTTGAGCGAGAAGATCATTCTTGTTCTGATCTCCAACATCGAAGTCGGGGATGCAAGACAGTTTGTGCCATGGCCCGTTTCATTGCCGGGCGAAAATCGATACTTCCGCAACTCGTTCATCGGTGCCTATATGGGTTTTTTCAACAGCTGGCGCTATGGAAACTTTGCAGAACGACCAGAGGATCTGGCCAAATGTATGGCTTCGTTCTATCTTCGCTGAGGAGGGTGAAACGGGATGGCGGACTTGCGGAAAGAGGAGTTGTTTCCAGCGGATGCATTTGGCTTGTTCTATCTGCAGATTACACGTATCCCTGGCGGATGGCACCGACATGCAGAGTATGAGATCTTCTACCACATCAGCGGCCCCATCGTCTTTGAAGTCGCGTCACCAGATGCATAGAAAAATCCCCTCAGAGATTTCTGACAGCACTGTCAGAGCTCTCTGAGGGGATTTTGCGTGTCAAGAAACGGAGATCAGATCTCGATCATTCCGTTTTCATCCTTCGCGATGGGGAGTGCGATCAGGAGGTCAACCAGAGCGAATGCAAGGCCGAGACCCGTCCAGCCGACAAGCAGATAGAACACGCCCAGCTTCCAGCGGTGCTCCAGAAAGCGGTGTGCACCACGCGGGAAGCCACCAGACGAATCACCAGCATGCCGCCCACCACAACGGGGATAGAGGTAGCAGCGCTCATCAGACCATACTGAGCATAGTTGCCGCAGATGATGCCGTAGAGCATGACCATGATCACGGAGCTGGACATCATGCTGGAAGCAAGCTTATCGGTGGAAGCATTGACCACCAGCATCTGGATGGCACGGTTGTGGGAGATAACGTCCACATAGTCCTTGAAGCCAATCTTCTGAGCCTGACCGGTGCCGAAGAACTCGGTGCGATCCTTGCGGCGCAGAGCGATGACAGCCATACAGGCTGCAATTGCAGAGATGATGCCGCAGAACAGCCACAGCTCCTGGAAGAATGCCGCAGTGGTGAACGCAGCAGCGCCGCCATACTTGGGCATCAGGGGGCCGGTGACATACACGGGCAGGACAGCGTAAATCCTGCTGTTCTGTTTTTCGCTGCCAAGAAATCGAAGTCAAAGATGGACATTTTGCACAATTTTTCTCCCTTTTTCACCCCACAAGATTGGTTTGATGCACCTTGTTTTATGATATGCAACAAAACGGCAAATTCTGTTGCACAATGTGCTAAAAAAACCGAAAAAGATTTGTGCGGCATTTTTTTAACAATTGTGATATATTACTTACAGTAAGGCTTGTATCCTACACAAAAAAGGAGATTTTTATGAAGGATATTTATATTTCCGGCTTTGCCGATGAGATCAGCTCTTCTTTTGATGAGCAGCTCAAGACAGTCCGTGAGCTCGGAATGCAGTACATCAGCCTACGCAGTGCAGATAAAAAGGGAATCGCTGACTTTACCGTTGAGGAAGTCAAGACCGATCTGCTGCCCCGTCTGCAGGCCGCTGGTGTTGGCGTTTCCAGCCTGGGCAGTCCCATTGGCAAGGTCAAGATCGATGATGAAGAGGGCTTTGAAAAGCAGTGTGCTCAGCTGGAAACGCTGTGCGAGATCGCTAAGGTCCTGAACTGCAAGTACATCCGCATGTTCAGCTTCTTTATGCCGGAAGGCAAGGATCCTGCCGACTATCGTGACGCTGTCATCGAGAAGCTGCGCAAGTTCATTGCCATTGCTGAGAAGCACGACGTGATCCTGATGCACGAAAACGAGAAGGATATCTATGGTGATGTTCTTTCCCGCTGTGTTGACCTGATGCAGACGCTGAACAGCGCACACTTCAAGTCCGCATTCGACTTTGCAAACTTTGTACAGTGCGGCGAGGATACCGCCAAATGCTGGGATGCTCTCCGTCCGTACATTGTATATATCCACATCAAGGATGCCGTTTCTACCGACAAGGAGAATGTGCTCTGCGGCACCGGCGAGGGAAAGATCCCCGAGCTGCTGCACAAGGCCATCGTGGAAGAGGGCTATACCGGCTTCCTGACCCTTGAGCCGCATCTGGTGCTGTTTGACAGCCTGCAGAGCCTTGAGACCACGGATGCAAAGAACATCATCCGTGAGAACAAGTACAAAAACGGTGCTGAAGGTTACGCCGCACAGTATCACGCACTGTGCGATATTCTGGCAAAATTCTAACGTAACAGAAAAAAGGAGAAGATTCAAATGGAAAAGACTGAAGGAAAGATCCGTTATGGCCTGATCGGTATCGGTGCTCAGGGCGGCAGCTACGCTCGCTTCCTGACCAACGCTCCCGCTCCGTTCCCCGGCATGGTCTGCGCACCGTGCCCCGACAACTGCGCACTGGGCGCTCTGTGTGATATCGACCCCGAGAAGGAGAAAATGTGCAAGGAGCAGTACCCCGATGTGCCCTTCTTCAAGGATTGGAAGGATATGATCGCCAGCGGCACTGTTGATGCCATCATCACCACCGTTCCTCACTACCTGCACCACGAGATCTCCATCTACGCTATGGAGCATGGCATGAACGTTCTGTGCGAGAAGCCCGCCGGTGTCCGCAGCAAGGATGTTCAGAAGATGATCGCCTGCGCTAAGGCTCATCCCGAGGTTTCCTTCGGCATCATGTTCAACCAGCGTACCAACAAGCTGTATCAGAAGATCAAGGAGATCGTTGCCAGCGGTGAGCTGGGCGAGATCCGCCGCTCTCAGTGGATGATCAACTCCTGGTGGCGTCCTGACAGCTACTACCAGCAGAGCGCATGGCGTGCTACCTGGGGCGGCGAAGGCGGCGGTGTCCTGGTCAACCAGGCTCCCCATCAGCTCGACCTGTGGCAGTGGATCTGCGGTATCCCCGTGAAGGTCTTCTCCAAGAATATCAACGGCTGCCATCGTAACATCGGCGTTGAGAACGACGTGACCATGCTGGTCGAGTTCGCTAACGGCGCTACCGGCACCTTCACCACCTGCACCCACGATGCCATCGGCACCGATCGTCTGGAGATCGACCTGGACGGTGGCAAGATCGTTGTTGACAACAGCAAGACCGCTCATGTCTACCACTACATCGACAAGGAAGGCAACCCCTGCACTGAGGATTACCTGAACGAGCACATGAACATGATGGAAGTTGCCATGCTGACCAGCGGCAATGGTGCAGGCTCCAAGCTGTACACCGAAGAGACCTTTGAGAACAACGATGGCTGGGGCTTCCAGCACACCACCGTTATGCAGAACTTTGCTGCTCACATCCTGACCGGCAGCCCGCTGCTGGCTCCCGGCGAGGACGGCATCAACGGTGTCAACCTGGCAAACAGCAGCCAACTGTCTGCATGGACCGGCCGTGAGGTCTCCAACCCCTGCGATCCCGAGGAGTATGCGGCTGAGCTGAACAAGCTGATCGAGGCTGAGGGCAAGTTCCCTGTCCGCGAGTAATCAGTATCCCTGAAAAAAGCAATGCCTGTTCCAGGCTTACAAGGAGTTGCGTTTCCATGAAAAGAGCTGCGATCATTGGCTGCGGCACCATCTTTCAGGTTCATCTGCCCATCATTGTGGCAAATCCTGAGATCGAACTGTGTGCCGTGTGCGATAACAATCCCGCTGTGCAGGAAAAGCTGCCTGCTGCAGCAAAGGCCGTGCCGTTCTATACGGACTATGAGGAGCTTCTGGAAAAGGAGCATCCCGATGTGGTACATCTCTGCCTGCCGCATTACCTGCATGTGCCCGTGTCGGAGTATTTTGCTTCCCACGGTGTGAATGTCTTCTGCGAGAAGCCGGTGGGTCTGAACACCGCACAGGCCAAGGAGTTTGTGGAATTTGAGGCTGCGCACCCTGAGGTCAAGATCGGCATCTGCCTGCAGAATCGTCTGAACCGCACCACCGTTGAACTGAAAAAGATCATCGATGGCGGCGAATATGGCAAGGTCATCGGCTGCCGCGGCTTTGTACCCTGGTTCCGCGGCAAGGCTTACTATGACGAACAGCCCTGGCGCGGCCAGCTGGAAACTGCTGGCGGCGGCTGCATGATCAACCAGAGTGTTCACACGCTGGATCTGCTGTATTATCTGTGCGGCGACATCGATGCCATCCATGGCTCAGTGAATCAGCTGGCAGATTACGGCATTGAGGTCGAGGACACCGTAGCTGCCCGCCTGCACTTTGCTAATGGTGCAAACGGTGTGTTCTTTGCCACCAACTGTGATTACACCAACGAGAGCGTCCAGATCAAAGTTGCATGTGAAAAGGCTTCCTTCCTGATCGAGGATGATGCTTTGTTCCGGATCGACGCAGATGGTGTGCGCACCAAGCTGTGCGAGAATGAGAAGCTGCCCGGTGCCAAGTTCTATTTTGGTGCTTCTCATGGCATCCTGATCAACAAATTTTACCGTGCCATTGAGAACAACACAGACGATTACATCCATGTAAGAGATGCGGAAATGAGCATCCGGCTGATCGATGCCATCCATGCAAGCAGCAAGGCTGGCCATCCCGTTGCTCCGTGACCGCAAAACACAGATAGAAGGAGAAATGAACCATGGCAAACAAAGGTTTGATCGGTGTTCAGATGAGCACCATTGCCCCCGCTAAGATGCCTCACTTTGACGCATACGAGAGCATGGGCAAGCTGGCTGATATCGGCTATCACTGCGTTGAGATCTCTCAGGTCCCCATGACCGCTGAGAACGTTGCAGGCTTCCGCAAGGCTATCGACGAGCTGGGCCTGAATGTCTCTTCCTGCACCGCATCCACCTCTCCCATGCTGCCCGGTATGCCCGGCGAGTTCCTGTGCAATCCCGACGACTATAAGAAGATCGTTGAGGACTGCCGTAAGCTGGACTGCGATATGCTGCGCATCGGCATGCTGCCCATGACCTGCATGGGCAACTACCAGAAGGCTGTGGATTTCGCCAAGGAAGCAAATGAGTATGCTCTGAAGCTGAAGGAAGACGGCATTGACCTGTACTACCACAACCATCACGTAGAGTTCGTTCGTTACGACGGCGAGTTCCTGCTGGACATCATCCGCGCAAATGCTCCTGCTCTGGGCTTTGAGCTGGACAGCCACTGGATCCACCGCGGCGGCCAGGACCCTGTTAAGTTCATCAAGAAGTATGCCGGCAGCATCCGTCTGGTCCACCTGAAGGATTACCGCATCGGTGAGATGCCCATCCCCGAGGGCGGCGTGGACTTCACCAGCAAGGAAGGCATGATGAAGTTCATGAGCAACTTCACCAACATTGTGCAGTTTGCTGAGGTTGGCGAAGGCACTCTGGATATGCCCGCTATCATCCAGGCTGGCCTGGAGGGCGGCGGCGAGTACTTCCTGGTGGAGCAGGATGACTGCTATGGCCGTGATCCGTTCGATAGCCTGAAGATCAGCCACGACAACCTGGTCAAGATGGGCTTCGGCGACTGGTTCTAATTGAAAAGTTTCTGAGGAGTCGTTTTTTACGATCCGATAAAATGAAATCGATGCTGTTTTGCGGAAATGCAGAGCAGCATCGATTTTTTATGTTTCAGGGTTCTGCTTTGTAACACGCTCCAAAATGTTGAAAATATTTTGTGCAAGTTTCACAGTTTTCTATTTGAGCCTTTGGTGGTACAATAGATGTGGAAATTCATAAACCGCTGGAGGAGCTACATGGCCGAAAAAAGTATTGAGTTGGATAGTGTGGAGATCGCCGCTGCCATCTTTGGCAACTGTGACCGCAACATTCGTCTATTGGAAAAGGAGTTCTCTGTCACAGCAGTCTGCCGGGGTACGATGCTTCGCCTCTCTGGCGAGGAGGCCAATGTGGCCGCTGCTGTGCGTGCCGTGGAGGGGATGCTGCTCCTGATCGAAAACCACACGCCGCTGGAGGATCAGACGGTGCGCTACTGCCTGAGCCTTGCTCACGATGGAAAGGAGCAGCGTGTCCGGGAGCTGACTGAGGATTTTGTCACGGTCACGGTCAAGGGCCGCCCCATCCGCCCCAAGACACTGGGCCAGAAGGAATATCTGAACGCTATCCGCAAGAATGCTGTGACCTTTGGCGTGGGTCCCGCCGGTACCGGCAAGACCTATCTGGCCGTTGCAATGGCGGTCAAAGCGTTCAAGGCCAAGGATGTTTCCCGCATTGTGCTGACCCGCCCCGCCGTGGAAGCAGGCGAGAAGTTGGGTTTTCTGCCCGGTGATCTGCAGCAGAAGGTAGACCCTTACCTCCGCCCTCTCTACGATGGTCTGTTCGATATGCTGGGCGCTGAGACCTATGAGCGCCTGGTGGAAAAGCAGATCATTGAGGTTGCTCCGCTGGCATATATGCGCGGCCGCACGCTGGATGATTCCTTTATCATCCTGGATGAGGCGCAGAACACCACACCGGAGCAGATGAAGATGTTTTTAACCCGTTTCGGCTTCGGCTCTAAAATGGTTATAACGGGCGACGTTACCCAGATAGACCTGCCGGGTGGAAAAAAGAGCGGTTTAAAGCAGGCTGCCTATATTTTGCGCAATACTCCCGGTATTGGCGTGGTAAATTTTGGCGAAACGGATGTTGTGCGCCACGAAATTGTCGGTGCCGTTATCCGCGCTTACGAGGAATACGAAAAAGAAAAGCATAAACGGGAGAAAAAACATGCTGATAACGTTAGAAAATGACCAGGATAAAATAGTAATAGATGATGCTTTAAAGAGCAGGCTTGTTGCCGGGCTGAACGCTGCTGCACGCCTGCACGGGCTTACAGAGCAAACGGAAGTTGACATTACCATTGTTGACGACGAAGAAATACACCGCCTGAACCGTGAATACAGGGATGTTGACCGCCCGACCGACGTTTTAAGCTTTGCGCTTGACGAAGGCGGCGAAGATGAGCCGGAACTGTTAGACGCGCCGGAAGAACACCTTTTGGGCGATATTATAATTTCTGCCGAAACTGCGCAGCGCCAGGGTGAAGAATTTGGGCACGGGCTGACGCGCGAAGTGGTTTACCTTGCCGTACACGGGCTTTTGCATCTGCTCGGTTATGACCACATGACGGAAGAAGACAAGGTAATTATGCGCGCCAAAGAAGAAGAAGCCCTGCGCGAGATTGAACTGAGCGAGGAATTTTTAGAAGGCGGCAGATAATGGACGCAAAAGAACTGATGAAAATAGCGATTAAAGCGCGCCAAAATGCCTATGCACCGTATTCACACTTTGCCGTTGGCGCAGCGCTGCTGGCTGAAAGCGGCAGGGTTTATACAGGCTGCAATATAGAAAACGCCAGTTACGGCTTAACCTGCTGCGCGGAGCGCAACGCCATATTTGCGGCAGTTGGCGCCGGTGAGCGCAGGTTTAAAATGCTGGCAGTGGCGGCAGACAGCCCCGAACCGGTAGCACCCTGCGGAGCATGCCGGCAGGTAATTGCCGAGTTTGGCATACCGCTTGTTGTTATGGGCAATTTAAAGGAAGCAACCAAAACAATGACGGCAGAAGAACTGCTGCCTTACGGTTTTGGGCAGGAAAGCATGAATAACAAAGGAGAGAAATAAAATAGAAAAGAACAAACATTATACAGGCTTTGCCGCTATGGTTGGCAGGCCTAACGTTGGCAAAAGCACATTAACAAACGCGCTTATCGGCGAAAAAATTGCCATTATGAGCGACCGTCCGCAAACAACGCGCAACAAAATTATGTGCATTTTAAATACGGATAACGCGCAGATTATGTTTCTCGACACGCCGGGTATTCACAAACCGCACCACAAGCTTGGGCAGTACATGGTGCGCGCGGCAGAAAGCACGTTAAAAGAAGTAGACGTAATTCTTTTTGTTGTTGATGTGAGCGAAAAGCGCGGCGCAGGCGAAGATTACATTATCGAACAGCTTAAAAAAGTTAAAACTCCGGTAATACTTGTTGCCAATAAAGTTGACAAGCTGGAGGACAAATCAAAACTTTTCGGCATTATTGCCAATTACGTAAATGATTATAATTTTGCCGCCGTAGTGCCGGTATCCGCCTTACAGGATACGGATTTTAAAGCGCTGGTGGATGAAATTACCAAACATCTGCCGGAAGGGCCTGCATATTATGATGAGGACATGATAACCGACCAGCCGGAACGCGTAATTGCTGCCGAAATGATACGCGAAAAGGTTTTGACAAATACGCGCGATGAAATTCCTCATTCCGTTGCTGTTGAGGTTGAAGAATTTAAAGTGCGTACCAACAACGATATTTATATCCGCGCTACCATTTTTGTGGAGCGCGAATCGCAGAAGGGCATTGTTATAGGCGCCAAGGGCAGCCTGCTTAAAAAGATAGGCCTGGAAGCCCGCAGCGACATTGAAGCGCTTTTGGGCGACAAGGTATTTTTGGATTTGTGGGTTAAAGTTAAGCCCGACTGGCGCAACAAGGACAAAGCCTTAAAGCAGTTTGGCTACAGCAGCTAATTTATTTATGTGGGGAGAGATGACTTATTGACAGTCACGTGGCGGATTTATTAAAAATTTTGGCCGCCCTTTTAATTACAGGCTTAAACGCATTTTTTGTTGTATCTGAATACGCTTTGGTAAGCATACGCCCGGCAAGGCTTGAAGAGCTTATTGCACAGGGCAACAGCCGTGCGGAGCTGGTGCTTAAAATGACGCAGAAGCGCGATACTTATATCAGCGCAGTTCAGCTTGGCATAACGGCGTCATCGCTGATTTTGGGCTGGTTCTGCGGCCCGCTTCTGGCAGGAATTATTGCCGATGGGTTTGATTTAATCGGCGAGCACTGGTATGATGACGGCGTAGTTGTTTTATGCGCATTTTTGCTGATTGTGTTTGTGCATGTTGTGTTCGGCGAGCTTGTGCCGAGGGTTATAAGCCTTGCGCATGTGGAGCATGCGGCAATGGCAATAGCTTATCCGCTGATATTTTTCCATTATTTAATGTACCCGCTGGTTGTGTTTTTTAATAAAGCAGCCAAAGCGGTGCTTAAAGCATTAAAAATGGATAAGGTGCCGACGGAAGATATTTCGCGCAGTGAGGAAGAACTGCGTATGATTGTAAGCGCCAGCGAGCAGGGCGGCAAGCTTGACCATATGGAAAGCCGCCTGCTTGATAATGTTTTTGACTTTGCCGACCGCGTGGCGCGTGAAGTTATGGTGCCGCGTCAGGATATGGTGTGCCTGTACGTTGAAGACAGTTTTGAAAAAAACATCGCCAAGGTAATGGCTACAAGGCATACGCGCTACCCGCTGGTGCATGAGGATAAGGACCATGTGCTTGGCGTTGTGCATGTACGCAGCCTTATTAACATTAAAGACAGCGAAAAGGAAAATTTTGACATGCGTTCGCGCATGAGCCCGATTATGGTAGTGCCGGAGAGCATGGATATAAGCAAGGTTTTGCAGACCATGCAGCAAAAACGCGTGCAGCTTGTTGTTGTGGCCGATGAATACGGCGGCACGGCAGGGCTTGTAACCATGGAAGATTTGCTTGAGGAAATTGTCGGTGACATTCAGGACGAGCATGACGCCGATAAGGAAGAAGAAGTTGTACACCGCGCCGACGGCACTTATGAGTTTGACGGCATGGTGCTGCTTGACGATATTACCGACCTTTTGCATATTAAATTTGAAGAGCCGGAAGAAGATACCATCGGCGGGCTGGTGTTCGGTTTACTGGAACGCAAGCCTGAACCCGGCGATAAAATTGAGGTGGACGGCTGGAGCTTTGAGGTACTGCGTGCCGAAGGCTTCCGCGTAACGCGCGTGCGTGCGGCAAAGCAGCCGGAAATGCCTGTTTATGCGGATGAATAGCAATGACTGATAAAGGGTTTAACGACGAAGCATTAATTTTAAAGGTTAAAAACTGGCAGACTGCGGATAAGTACGCAGTCTGCTTTTCGCGCGGGCACGGCAAAATAAGTTTTCTGGCGTACGGTGCGCGGTATGCGCGTACTAACGGCGGCAGGCTTGTGCAGCCGTTTGCTGTGCTTGACATGAATTTTTTTGCCGGCAAGAAGCTGGACACTTTAAAAAGCTGCGAGCTTATAAGTTACCCGTTGCAGTTTGATTTAAAGCAGATGGCTTATGCCGCCTTAATTGCGGAAGTAACGGAAAACCTGACGGAAGAACATCAGGCGCAGGAAGAAATATACGAGCTGCTTTTGGCTGTGCGCAGCGTGCTTACAAAGCATAACCCACGGCTGGTGGCGCTTTCTTACATAGTAAAGCTGCTGTTTTTAACAGGCATTCTGCCCAACTGCCAGAGCTGCGTAAACTGCGGCAAACCGGCAGAGGGCGATGCGTATTTCAGCGTTGTGCAGGGCGGGCTTGTGTGCAATGACTGCCACGGCGGCGAAGAGCTGCCGTTCGGCACGGAATCGCAGGAGTTTATGGCGCAGCTTTTAACGCTTGATTTTAACAACCCGCAGCCTTTTAAAGTGCGCGGCGGCGCTTTGATGGAGTTTGAAAAAATTTTGCAGCGCTTTATCGTTTTCCAGACCGACAAACCTTTAAAAAGCCTCGGCTTTTTAAGCCAGACCGGTTTTTAAGCATTGACAAAACAGCAGTTATTTGGTATATTTTCTGTTAAGCAATGATAAGAAGTAGTAACCGCACATTCAGCGAGCCGGGGCGGTGTAAGCCGGCAACAGCGGCGAAGGCGTCTTGGAGCCAAATTATATAAACATCGAGGCGGGCTGCAAATTGCAGCCAAGCAGGGTGGAACCGCGGAAGCATTTGTGCCTCCGTCCCTGTAACTAATATTGTTACAGAGACGGGGGCTTTCGTTTTTGTAACGCAAATACAGGAGGGATATTATGGATTTTCAGACAATTATTTTGAAGCTGCAAAAATTCTGGGGCGAACAGAAATGTATTTTAACGCAGCCCTACGATATTGAAAAAGGCGCAGGCACCATGAACCCGCGCACGTTTTTAAGGGTGCTTGGGCCTGAACCCTGGCGCGTGGCTTATGTAGAGCCTTCTCGCCGGCCGGCAGACGGACGCTACGGCGATAACCCGAACCGCCTTTTCCAGCATCATCAATTCCAGGTTATTATTAAACCTTCGCCGGATAACATTCAGGAGCTGTACCTGCAAAGCCTTGCCGAACTTGGCATTCATCAGGACGAGCATGACATCCGCTTTGTAGAGGACAACTGGGAATCCCCGACTTTGGGCGCCTGGGGCCTTGGCTGGGAAGTATGGCTGGACGGTATGGAAATTACCCAGTTTACCTACTTCCAGCAGGTTGGCAGCATTGACGTTAAACCCGTCAGCGTAGAAATTACCTATGGTTTGGAACGCCTTGCCATGTACATTCAGGGCGTGGAAAACGTATTCGACATTCAGTGGGTTGACGGCGTTACCTACGGCGATGTATTCCATACCAACGAAGTTGAGCAGTCCTATTACAACTTCCAGATTGCCGATACCGATTTACTGTTCGATTTGTTTGACAAATACGAAGCAGAAGCAAAACGCGTAATCGAAGCAGGCTATATCCGCCCGGCTTACGATTATGTTTTGAAATGCTCGCATACCTTTAACCTGCTCGATTCCCGCGGGGCAATCAGCGTAAGCGAAAGAACGGCCTTTATTGCCCGCGTGCGCGCCATGGCAAGGCTGTGTGCCGCCGCTTATGTTGAACAAAGGGAGAAGCTCGGCTTCCCGATGCTGAAAGGGGAGAATTTATAATGGAAAAATTATTGTTTGAAATTGGCACCGAAGAAATACCGGCTAAATTTATGCCCGGCATTTTAAAACAGTTAAAAGAACTTGCAGCTGCTAAAATGCAGGAGCTGCGCATTCCTTTTGAAGATATTACCGTTTACGGCACTCCCCGCCGTATGGCGTTTATTGCCGGCGGCGTTGCCGAAACACAGGCTGACGTTGTTGTTGAAGCCAAAGGCCCTTCCGTTAAAATTGCCTATGTAAGCGGCGCACCCAGCAAAGCTGCACAGGGTTTTGCGCGCGGCCAGGGCGTTGACGTAAAAGACCTTGTTGTACGCGACAACTACGTTTATGCCGTTAAGCATCTGGCAGGCCAGCCCGTTGTTGAACTTTTGCCGGGTCTTTTAATGGACATTTTAACTTCTTTAAGTTTCCCGAAAACCATGCGTTGGGCAGATTACGAATTCCGTTTTGTACGTCCTATCCGCTGGATGGTTGCCCTGTTTGGCGACCAGATTATCCCTGTTGAAATCTGCGGTGTAAAAAGCGGAAAATTCAGCATGGGGCACCGCTTTATGCAGCAGTCGCTTAAAGCTGCAGCGGAAAGCCAGGGCTTACTCAGCGCAGCGCTCAGCAAAGTTGGCAATAAAGTTTATTCTGCTCTGGCAGGAGTTAAAGGCGCTGTGGAAATTCCTTCGGCCGGCGATTACAAAAAAGTTATGTACGACAATTTTGTTATGGTTGACCAGGATGAACGTCGTGCGCTGATTTTACAGCAGATTAAGGATTTGGCTGCGCAGAACGGCGGCGAAGCCGAGATTAACGAAGATTTGCTTGAAGAAGTAAACTACCTTGTTGAATGGCCGACAGCTTTGTGCGGCAAGTTTGAGGAAAAATTCCTGAGCCTGCCGAAAGAATGCATTATTACCCCGATGCGTGAGCACCAGAGATATTTCCCTGTGCTTGACGAAGACGGCAATCTGCTGAATAAATTTATTACCGTACGCAACGGCGGCAGCGAGCACCTTGATATTGTAACCCACGGCAATGAACGCGTACTGCGCGCACGTTTGAGCGACGCCGAGTTCTTCTTTAACGAAGACCGTGCAACCAAACTGGAAGACCGTCTGGAAAAACTTAAAACAGTTTCCTTCCAGGAAGGCCTGGGCAATATGTACGACAAGAGCGAACGCCTTGTTAAAATGGCGGAAATGCTGCGCTTTGCCATTAACACCCCTGTTGATGAAGAAGAACTGCGCCGCTGCGCACTTTTGTGCAAAACCGACCTTGTTACCGGCATGGTAATTGAATTTACCGAGCTGCAGGGCGTAATGGGCCGCGAATATGCACTGCTGGACGGTGAAAAGCCTGAAGTTGCCACCGGCATTTTTGAACACTATCTGCCGCGTTTTGCAGGCGACGCATTGCCGGCAACAACCATCGGCCGCATTGTCGGCATCGGCGACAAACTCGACAACATCTGCGCTACTTTCAGCCGCGGGCTTGCTCCTACCGGTTCTCAGGACCCGTATGCGCTGCGCCGTCAGGCTCTTGGCGTTATCAATATCCTGCTTGATGCAAACTATCATATTTCGCTGGCTAAAATTATCGCCGGTACATTGTATCTGTTGGACATCAAACCGGAAGAAACCGGCAAGCTGGTGCCGCAGATTATGGAATTCTTCAAACAGCGTCTGCGTAACCTTTTGATGGACCAGGGCATCCGTTATGATGTTATCGACGCAGTATTTGCCGATAAACGCAACGACGATATGGTAGATTTGGCTGTACGCTGCAAAGCTCTGGCTGCTTATGTTGAAGCAGGCAATGCAGAGCCTCTGGTACAGGTTTCCGTGCGCGTAAGCAATCTGTGCAAAAAAATCGAAAAAGAAGTTGCAATCAGCGGCGCGCTGTTTAAAGACGAATCCGAAAACAAACTGCATGAGGTTGTTGCAGCAGTAAGCAAGGAAATTATTCCGGAAATTGTGCTGTACGATTATGCCGCAGTTTTAAAAGCCGGTGAAAAGGTTATTGAACCTGTTAACGCCTTCTTTGACAACGTAATGGTTATGGACGAAGACGAAAACGTTAAAAATAACCGCCTGGCAATGCTTGAAGAAGTACGCGGCATAGTTAACGCCGTTGGCGATTTGAGCCTGCTGGTGCTGTAAGTAAGGGCTTAAACATATAATTTGTTGATAACGCTTAGCCTTGGTTTATTACTGGGCTAAGCGTTTTTATGTTTTAAATTGAAAATATGTCTGATTGACAAGTTAGTACCGCCAGTGGTACTATAATTACAAGGAGAACAATGAGCCAATTAGAGAAACTTTTATTAAGAATAAAAAATAATCCTAAAACTGTAAGATTTGATGAACTTGACAAAATATTAAAACGTTTGGATTTTGAAACCCGTCAGCCAAAGGGCGGCAGCAGCCATTATATTTATACTAAAGGTAATTTCATTTTGTGTATACCAAAGCATAATCCTTATATTAAACAGGTTTATGTGGAAAAGGTAATTGAATTTTTAGAGAAAGAAGGTATGTAGCAATGAATGAAAATAAATTAGATTATTATATGAATTTAAAATATGAAGTTGTTGTAGAACCTTCTGATGATGGTTATGTTGTTTATATACCTGAACTTCCCGGCTGCATTACGCAGACTGACGATGCATCAGAAATTATTCCAATGATAACAGATGCCAAAAGATGCTGGTTGGAGGTAGCACTTGAAAAAGAAATACCGGTGCCTTTGCCTAAAAAAGTTGAGGATTACAGCGGCAGGTTTAATTTAAGGCTGCCAAAAACTTTACATAAAAGATTAAGTGACAGAGCAAAAAAAGAAAAAGTAAGCATTAACCAGTTAGCGACATATTATATCGCTGATGGCTTGGCAAGATAATATTTTCTCTTAAAACTCCCGTTGGCACGCAAAACCAACGGGAGTTTTTATATAACAGAATGTTTTTGTGGTATAATTAAAATAATATTACTATACTAAAAATGATGAGGTGAAATGAATGGATAATAAAAATTTTGACTGGATAAAATTTTATACTGAATTTGCAATAAAATTAATCCCTTTTGATAAAGATAGAATTTTGCTTTTGATAAAATTAAAAAAAGTTTTAGCTGAAGCTAAAGTTAACTTTCCTATTATGGAAAATGATCATACTGAACTTAGAGATATATGTCCATTTACTGTATTTAGTATATTTAATAGAGGTATAACTAATGAAAATCGTCGAAAAATTTGTGCAGGTTTAAAAAGTGAATTTCAGATAGAAGCCCCAGTCCCTGAAAGTTTTGATGGAATACCCGTTTTAGATAATAGGAAATCATGGTTTTTTGCATATAAAGATAAAAGAAGAGTTGATGATATAGATAATTTGTGGAATTTATTTGCGAGAGCGATTGAATATGATGATAATCATAAACGTAAGGGAGATTTTATTGAAGCTTTTAACAGAGTCCTATTACAGAGTGGTATAAAATGGAATATAACTATGGGGTTGTATTGGATTGCACCATTTTCATTTTTAAATTTAGATAGTGTAAATCAAAATTTTATTGTAAACAATTCTGAAATTGTTAATAATATTGAAGTAGATGGTCTTTTTAAAAAGATGATTAATGGAAACGAATATTTACAACTTATTGAGAGTTGTGAAGATTACTTTAAAAAAGAAAATAGTAAATATTGTAGTTTCCCAGAGTTATCATTAGCTGCATGGAAATATTCTCAAAATAAAGTTAATAAATGTTGGCTTGTTGGAGCAAGTTGGGATAGAGTTAATAAAACAGATGAGTTTATAGAAAATGAAATTTGGCAAAATGGTTATGATGATAAATATTTAGATGAAGTTAAACATGTAAAAGTTGGTGATAAAATAGTTATTAAGACTACATATACGATGAAAAATAATTTACCTTTTGAATACAATAATAAAACTGCTTCGGTTATGGATATTGTTGCTATTGGAACAGTAACAAAAAATTTAAAAGATGGTAAAAACTTAGAGGTGAATTGGAATAATAAGTTAGATGAACCTAAAAAATGGTTCTTTGGTAGTTGGAGAGATACTATACAAGAAATTAAAAGAGAAAAAAGTTGGAAAGAAGCAGATTTGTTGGATTTTATATTTGAAGGTAAAGAACAAGATTATAATAAATTTTTAAACGATAAAACTGATGAAGCAAGTGAATTGAGTGACAAAATCGAACAAGAAGTAATGGAGTTAGATAAAAATATTATCAATCCATACACCAAACAAAATTTCCTTAACGAAGTATTTATGACAGAAACTGATTACGATAAACTTGTGGCTTTGCTTAAGTATAAAAAGAACATTATTTTGCAGGGAGCGCCCGGTGTTGGTAAAACTTTTACTGCTAAGCGTCTGGCATATTCTTTAATTGGCACAGAAGATGACAACCGCATTGCTATGGTGCAATTTCATCAAAATTATTCATATGAAGACTTTGTTATGGGTTACCGTCCTTCTGAAAATGGTTTTGAACTGCGAAGCGGTGTATTTTATGATTTTTGCGAAACGGCTCGTAATGATATAAATAACGAATATTATTTTATTATAGATGAAATTAATCGTGCTAATTTAAGTTCTGTTTTTGGTGAACTTTTAATGCTTGTTGAAAACGATTACCGTGATAAACATGTCAACCTTGTTTATAAAAAAGATGAGCTATTTAGTGTTCCGCATAATGTTTATATAATTGGAATGATGAATACGGCAGACCGCAGTATTGCCATGATTGATTATGCGTTGCGCCGCCGTTTCAGCTTTTTTACAATGAAACCGGGATTTGAAAGTAATGGTTTTATGGTATGGCAGCATAAGGTTAGCAATGATGTTTTTGACACTTTGATTGAGAAAATTAAAAAGTTAAATGCAGATATTGCTGCTGATGGTTCTCTTGGCGAAGGGTTCTGCATAGGGCACAGTTATTTTGTTTATGATGAGAAAAATATACCGGCGAACGGTGTTGAAGCATGGCTGCGAAATGTAGTGTACTATGATATTTGTCCAATGCTTGATGAATACTGGTTTGATGATAAACAAAAAAGAGAACACTGGCAAAATGAACTGACGGGTATTTTTAGCAAATGAAAGCTGAAAACAGTGTTTTGATAAAAAATATTTATTATATGCTGGCTTATGCCTATAAAGCTTTGCGCCGTGATGGATTTGAAAAAGTTGCAGCGGAAAGTTTTGACAATATTCACGATTTGTTTGCGGCGATTCTTATAAAAGGTATTGAATACCAGATTAAGCAGGGACTAACAAAAGAGTATGTAAAAAGCTGCCGCTTGCAGAAAACTTTGCGCGGTAAAATTGACATCGCCGGTACTGTTGGGCAAATGACGAAACGAAGCAAGCAATTAAGCTGTGTTTACGGAGTCTTGACGGAAGACAATTTGTTTAACCGTATTTTAAAATCTGCTGTGATATTACTGCTGAACCATGGCGAAGTTAAACATGAAAATAAAATTGCGTTAAAAAAACTGTTGCCGTTATTAAGTAATGTTTGTGATATTAAGCCGCTTGAAATTAATTGGTCGCTGTTAAGTTACCGCAAGGGTAATGCTTCGTATCAGATGTTGATATATTTGTGCCGTTTGTTGTTTGAAGGTATGATTATCAGCCATGATGGCAGAGTAAAGCTTGCAAAATTCTTGGACGGACAGCATTTATGCGATTTGTATGAGACGTTTGTGCGTGCTTATTATGAAAGACACTATCCTCAGCTGAATCCGAGAGCTGCTTATGTGGCGTGGGCTTTGGATGACAAACAGGATATGTTTTTGCCGGGGATGTATACAGATACTATGCTTGAAAGCAGTGATAAAGTTTTAATTATCGACACAAAGTGTTACCGCCGTATTTTAACGCAGCAGTACGATAAAAAGAGTGTTTGTTCTGCCAATTTATATCAGATTTATGCATATGTAAAAAATAAAACTGCTGTTACAGATAAGGGTGTCAGTGGTATGCTGCTTTACGCAAAAACTGATGAAGATATAACGCCGAATGTTGTTTACAGTATGGGTGGAAATAAAATTTTTGTACGTACGCTTAATTTAAACTGTGAGTTTGAGAAAATAAAAGAGCAGCTTGATAAAATAGTAGCGGAAAATTTTACTGCATAATATGAATTTAACAAAACAGTAAAAATATTTTCAAAACTCCCGTTGGCACGCAAAACCAACGGGAGTTTTTGTGTGCTTTTACATGGTTATCGCAGGATGATTTTGCAAAAGTAGTTTAGCGCATAGCCCTGCTTACGGAACTATCTCAGTTTAGAGATAGTTCCTGTTTGCATAAAACTGTCAGGTAGCATTGCTAACGTACTGCTGTTTTCCCTGCTCACTTACTTTTTTACAAGCCCATTGGGTTTTACTGCTTACG
>OHQQ01000636.1_pt1 | contig 21613 bp, 17 predicted proteins | sample 1578211 | NCBI WGS metagenome assembly OHQQ01 (sample SAMEA3879539, study PRJEB24766) | human gut metagenome | biome: human-associated habitat; feature: feces | place: USA | collected 1985/1987
TGCCCGGCAATTATTTTCTGTACAATATGCGCAGCCATCATCATACCGGCGCAAGCAGGCACAAACACCAGGCTGCCCGGCACACTGCCTTCAATAAAGCGCTGCGGTTCTTCATGCGAATATACAACAGTAATGCCTTCGGTAATACCGGCGTCACGCAGTTTTTTGCGCATGCTGCGCGCCAGCGGGCACACGCTTGTTTTGCTGATATCCGTAATTTCCAGCATTTCCGGGTGCAGCTTGTTGCCCGTACCCATGGCTGATACCACGGGAACGTTATGCCTGTAAGCCTCAATCAAAAGGTCTGCTTTCGATTCCGTACTGTCGATAGCGTCGGCAATAAAATCAAAACCGTCCACAAAAAGGTTTTCAAAATCGCCCGGCCTGTAAAAATCCTTAATAACCCTTATGCGGCACAAAGGATTAATATCGCGCAGGCGCGCTGCCATAACGTCGGCCTTAAACTTGCCGATAGTGCTTGTAAGCGCAGGCAGCTGGCGGTTAATATTGCTTGCTTCAACGGTATCATTATCCATAATTACAAAGCTGCCAACACCGGTGCGGCACAAAGCCTCCGCCACATAAGAACCAACGCCGCCAAGGCCTATAACGGCAACTCTGGCGGCATTTAATTTTTCAACGGCCTTGGGGCCGATAACCATTTCTACACGTGAAAGCTCCATGAGTCCTCCAAAAAAATTTCCCCGCAATGCCGTCCTGCCCAATGTTTTGAACCTGCATGTGCAGGTGGGTGCCCTCCCGCCTACCGCAAAAGTCCCCTCGAGAGGGCTTGTTTTTAATAGGCGGAGCTCAAATTCCGGGCTCCCTAGGTAAGTGTGTTGGCTCAAAACTAAAAGGCAATGTAACGAACACCGCAGGGGAATTTGCTCCATTTATAAGACCGGCTTCTGCCAATCTCTTTACATATACTATAACAAAATTTGCCTTAAATCACAAGTGGCAAATACCGTATTCACAAATTGAACCAAATATTAAAGTAAATTTAAAGTTTATCAATATCCAACAGAGTACTAAAACACATAGTCCAATGCTTCACGTGCCTGCATGTATAAGTTTATCAATATCCAACAGAGTACTAAAACAGCGATTGCTGTTGTGCACATCTAAATCAGTATAAGTTTATCAATATCCAACAGAGTACTAAAACCCGCCCATAAGAGCAAACAGAACGATAATGTATAAGTTTATCAATATCCAACAGAGTACTAAAACCCAGCAGCACGCTAAACTCTTTGCTGTTAGTATAAGTTTATCAATATCCAACAGAGTACTAAAACTATGGTTCGTTTGCAACCGCTTGTTCGTCCGGTATAAGTTTATCAATATCCAACAGAGTACTAAAACCTTAACTTTATTTTACACCAATTGCAAGCTACAATTCAATTAAATCTTCTGTATTTAAAAGATTTTCCGTTGGCGTTTTATCACCCAGCATAATAATCATGCCAGAGTATTGTTTTTCTGTAACCTGCAATACACGCACTGAACCAACAGGCGGCAAAATACTTTTAACTTTATTAATATATTTTCTGGCATCATCATTATTACGTGTTATCCTGCTGTAAACAGAATATTGCAGCATATCAAACCCTAATTTTATCAAGCCTTTACGAAAGTGCATATATTCTCTTTTATCTTCTGTTGTTGCAGTCGGTAAATCAAACATCACTATAATACGCATAAAACGATTATACAAAAGCTTCTCCTAATACCGGTATAATTAATCTGTTAACATCAGCATTATCAATAGCCGTTGTTAAACTTGCTATATATTTATCAACTGCATTATGCACCTTCATTATTTTATTACCACAAATTATATCTTCGTTTAAAATATTTGCCAGTCCAATTCTATTATTTTTACTCAAAGTATCAATCAAATTTTCATTATTTCTATAAACCCATATATCAGCTAATGGCCGTAAAGGTTCCATTAAATCATCAGCTAAATTAAATGGATTCGTTTCGCTTATATGATGTATACCTAAAGCACAATTATAACCATAAGCACATAAAGCACGTGCAACTGACGAACGAATAACGGCATAACCATAATTAAGAGCTGAGTTGATTATATTATCTTCAAATCTTATAAAATCATAGCCATATAAATTTCTAAAAAACATTTTAGCTGCAATACCTTCACGGTTCCCAGTATCTCCGATTAAAACTTCCATAGCCAACTGTTTCATTCTGTCACAAACTTTTGTACCACTTCCGCTTATTTTTAATGCTGCACATTGATTTACTATTTTAGCTTTTATAATTTTTTGCCACAGTAAATTTTTGAAACTGTCAGTTAAAGCAATTTGCTTTTTTAAAACACCATATGGTTTATAATGCGTATTCAAAGGCAAAATATTACTGCATGGCAAATGTGTTTCATCGCAAATTATAGCATCAATGCCGTATTTTGCTAATTTTTGCAGAGTATAAACAGACATATTTATATATACATTATCTATAAACAAATTTTTTATATCACTTAACGGAACCTTTTTTACTGTATCACCGTAATTAATAAGCAGCCACTCATCTTTTACTGTTAAATATTCTCCTCCAGTGACAAAAATGGTACGGAACATTTAATTTCACCACCAATTTTACCAAGTATATCAACAAAATATTTTTTAACAACATCTTTTTTAGAAATTGTTTTTTCTTCAAGTATATTAGAATTATTATTTTTGTAATAAATTGCGTTTCTATTTACATTTTTAATACTTTTGTAATAACCATTAAATTTAATTTTTCCGTCTTTATCGAAAACTTTAATATAGTCATTAGCGAATAAATACATAATATGTTTTTTATAATCTTCTGGATATGAAGATATAATATATAATTTTTTATTTTTCTTTTGCAAATCAACATATCGTATTCCACGTAAAATAGTTTGGCCTTGCAAGTTTTTATATAATTCAGCACAATAATACTCTTTAGCATCTAAAATATTTACATTACCTAAACTATCAATTTTTTCGATAAAAGCTCCTTTTATTTCATTTTTCTTAAGCGGATTATCTTTGGTAAATTTACCTTGATATTTTCTGTTTTGCTTATATGAAACAAGTACAGGTTTTACACTTTTTGCAAAATTATTATCATCATTATAAAACGCCTTTGCATTTTTATAAAACTGTTCTTCACTTACATCTTTATAATACTCTATGTTGTTATCCCACAGACGTATATCAGCTTCATCTGCTATATTTCTTATCATAGCAGGTATACGGCTATTCGACGTTCCTAAAAGTTTTTCAGCATATTCTTTATTAAAACCATAATATTTAACCATTTTATTTACAGATTTACTTAAATAAGTTAAATATTCATTGCTTATTTTCTTATGATAGTCTTTGTAAATTCTATCAAGTTTAATTTTATCGCTGGCAATTTCAAGATATGCAGGAGTTAAATTGGCAATTACCAAAGCATCTGCGGCATGATGTAAATTATTATCTCTGTTTTTCTGCTCATCACCCCATGTCTTTTTATTAAGCCATAACTTTCTCATTTTTGATGTTATTATTCCCTTAACGCCAAAAACATTTTTTGTTTTTGTGCTATCAAATAATAAATTTGCCGAGAAATAATTAACCAAAAATCTTGTTATATATCTTGTATCATTAATATTTCTTGATTTCCATTCAGTAAGCAATTCACTATTAGCATACAAATTAGGCAACATTAAGTATTTGTATTTTTTAGTACTTATTTTCTTATTTTTATACAAAACATTAACGCGCTTTAAATAATCTATTTTATCTACATCATTTAAAAAAGCTAAAGGAACCTGCTGTCCTTTTTGTTGCCTGTTTACACCAAGATTAACTAATGCCTTATTCTGTAAACTATCATCTAAAATAAGAGAAAAAGGTACAATATGGTCTACATCATAAATACCACTTAATATTTTTTCTAAAGGAATTGCTTCGCCTGTATATAAATCTCTGCCTTCTTGTTCTTCCCACAAACGGTATCTTTCAATATCAAAAGGTTTTACTTCGCCCTCTTTACGTAATCCTAATTCAATTAATTTATTTTTAATTTTTTCTCTGTCTTTTTGTGTATCATTATTACGTTTTATAATTTTAGAACGTTCTTTAAAGCTGCGTCCTAAATCATCAGCAACTTCAATATTAATATATTCAGGAGAACCATATCTTCTTATAAGTTCATTTAAAATTTTGCGAGTTTCGTTAACAGATTTAAAAACAACAGTATTTTTAATTAATTCTTCATCAATTTTTTTATCAAACGGTGAAAGAAATTTTTGTTTTTTAGACTCTGACAAAGTTTCCTCTCGTTCTTTCAGCATACGTGCCTGAAAATTACCATAAGTTTCTCCTCATTTAAATGCCTCTATGGCATCAATCATATATTTTTCACATACACTTGCTGTTCCGCCAAATTTTTTACGTATAACTTCTTTTTGTAATTTTTCGTTCCATCCCTTAGCTTTTAATACTCTTGTTCTTCTTGCTGGAGTAATATTTTCAGACAATAATAAACACAATTGATGTAATTTTGAAGGATTATTAACATCAAATTGTTTTTCTTTTATTAATTCTTCATACTTATATCCAGCATTTGTTAAAACTGATTTTAAAATTTTTAAAGTTCTAACAGTATCTGGTACTTTAACCTGTAATTTTTCCGGTTTACGCATTTCCAAATGATACGGTTTTAAAATATTTTTAATATCATTTTCTGTTATTGCTGCATTTAACAGTGCTGTATCAATAATCTCTGTTGCTGCATTATCAGGCAGTAAAATTTCTCCTGTTTCAGTATTTATAAAAGAAAACTGCGACAAACAATTTACCAAAGCATAAATATCGGCAATAACAGTACTTCTATAAGCTCTTTTCTCATCTTTGTAATACATGCACTTACCAATACTATCAATAAAACCCATAAATCTTCTGGTTTTATCATTTTCATTACCTGGGCCAGTTTCAAAATCTCTTTGAATAAAAACCATATTATCGCAAATAATTTTAATATTATTTTCTGTAAGCTGCGGATAATATTTACTTTGTTGGTGTAAAATATTTTCCAATTCTTTTTTTACAAATTCTCTTTTAATTAAAACATAACGGTTATTATTTTTATGATTTCTATAATCTACAAAAGTTGTTTCTGTTTTAAAAACAGGATCTTTTAAAATCATCTCAGCAACAGATTTATAATTGCCATGCTGATATAACTCATCAAAACTTGCTAATCCTCCTTCTATTTTTTTCAGATCATCTTTATTTATATTTTCATTACAGGAATCTTCATCATAAAATTCACGATACCCACGGTGATTACAAATATGTATAATGCAGTCCAAAATTTCTTCAGGTCTAAGTTTTTCGCTTAACCCCTTAATTCTTGTTTGCAGTACATTTTGATCACCATTTCTTTCTTCCCATGCTTTTAATTGAATTTCATTCATAAGCTTTATTTTCAAAAAGAATTTTTTTACACGTTCTTTACGATGTTTTTTTCTCCGCAGCAAACGCCGTACACTTCTATATCCACGTCTCTCTTGCGCATTGCTTGCTTTCTTTCGGATATTTTCTCCTGAATCAAATACTCTTACTCCCAAATCTTCTATACGGGCATCAAAATTATTAGTCCTTGAAATAACAACATAACCAATAGAACCAATTCCAATATCTAAACCAATTCCGCACTTTCTTTTCATAGCACTTCTCCTTTTTACATTATATTGACACAAAGTTTTGGTAATGTTAAAATATAAACAAATTAGAATTAGTGTTGTGTAGGTTTATCAATATCCAACAGAAAACCATTATTGCAAACTTATAAGTTTATCAATATCCAACAATAGTTCTAAGATAAGGCTATTTATGCCGTAGGGTATGGTGGTATCCCGCTAATCCACCTTTAAGCCATTGCTTATGCAATGGCTTATTTATATTTTAACCTAATTTATTTTTACAGTAAATAAATATTGACATTTTTATAAAATGAAAAAGGGGAGTGGTATTAATCACCATTCCCCTTTTTTCAAAAAAATAACAGAGCCTGCGTCTGCAAGCTCTGTTATTAAGCATTGGCTTATACTTACTGTAAAAGTTGTTTTACCATGGCATTAATGCGTTTGCCATCGGCACGGCCACCGGCTTTGGCAATAACCTTAGGCATTACCTTGCCCATGTCCTTCATGCTGGCTGCGCCTGTTTCGGCAATTACTTCCTTAACAAGGCTTTGCAGCTCGTCATCTTCCATTGCGGCCGGAAGATATTTTTGCAGCACTTCAATCTCAGCTTTGGCCTGGTCTATAAGATCGGTGCGTCCTGCTTTTTCAAACTCAGCAAGAGAATCCTGACGCATCTTAACTTCTTTCATCAAAACTGCAATTACTTCGTCTTCAGTAAGTTCTTTTTTGTCATTGATCTCGACATTTTTGATATTGGCACGCGCCATGCGGATGGTTTCCAGCGCCACTTTGTTGTGGGCTTTCATGGCCTGCTTCATATCTTCTGTCAGCTGATCTTTAATTGACATCTGCACGCGCCCCCATTATCTGGATTTACGTTTTCTTGCGGCTTCGGATTTCTTTTTGCGCTGAACGCTCGGTTTTTCATAGTGTTCGCGTTTTCTTACTTCAGAAAGGATGCCGGCTTTTTGGGTAGCTCTTTTGAATCTGCGCAGTGCGCTGTCAAGAGTTTCGTTTTTGCCAACTTTAATTTCTGCCATCTGATCTCCCTCCCTCCACACACTTAGGGAAGTGTATATACAATTTATATGCTTTGAGAATACTCCGAAGCATATAATCTCACCGTTTAATTATACATTACTGTAAGGAGTTTGTCAATCAGCACGGAGGCCAGCCGAGCATTTTACCGCCCAAAAGATGGATATGCAGATGGTGCACGGTTTGCCCGCCTTCGTCGCCGGTGTTAACAACAATGCGGAAGCCTTTTTCGCTTACGCCGAGTTTTTCGCTGAGCATTTTTACTTTGCCCAGCATGTACTTAACAAGTTCCGGGTCTGCCGCAACAATGTTTTCCGTATGTTCCTTCGGAATCATCAGTACGTGTACGGGCGCAGCCGGTGCGGCATCGCGGATAACAATCATTTTATCGTCTTCATATACTCTTTCGGCAGGAATCTCTCCGGAAATAATACGGCAGAATACGCAGTCGTTCATATTTTTACCTCCTCGCTGTTTAAGGTTGTATTTAATTGGTAACTTATTATAAATTCGCCAAAGATAATAAAATTCCTTTTAAATCATGGTAAATTCTTCAGTCTTTTATAATTTCGCCAAGCAGTTTTTCGCCGTCAAAGGCCGTTATTTTTACAGGCAGTATTTCGCCGCCCAGATTACGGCCGCCGCTTTTTACAAAAACGCGCTGATAGTTGCCGGTTAAGCCTTCAAAATAATCTTCACCGGCAGGCTGCTCAAACAAAACTTCTGCGGTTTGCCCAACCATGGCCTGCAAAAAAGTTTTGTGCATGGTTTCGTCAATTTTGCCCAAAATGTCGGCACGTTCTTTTTTAACGGCTTCCGTTACAGCGACCGCAAATTTTTCGGCAGGCGTGCCTTTGCGCGCCGAAAACGGAAAAATATGCATTTTGCTGAAGCCGCAGCTTTCGGCAAATTTGCAGGTTGTTTCAAAATCCGCTTCCGTTTCGCCGGGAAACCCTGCAATAACATCCGTAGTTATGGCAATATCGGGCACCTTCGTTTTAATATCCGCCAGAAGCGTTTTAAATTTAGCCGTTGTGTACGGCCTGTGCATGGCCTGCAAGGTTTTATCGCAGCCCGATTGCAGCGGCAGGTGCAAATGCCTGCAAAAACGTGCGTCTTCCTGCATCAGTGTTAAAAGGCGCGGCTCTACCTCCACAGACTCCAGCGAACCGAGGCGCAGGCGCTGCACGCCCGGCACATCAAGAACGGTTTTAACTGCGTCATACAAAGTAGGGCCGTCAGGGTTTTCTTTGCCGTAACAGCCAAGGTGAATGCCGATAAGCACAATTTCCTTAAACCCGGCGCTTATAAGGCGCTGCGTTTCGGTACGGATGCTTTCAAGGCTGCGCGAACGCAGCGGGCCGCGTGCATACGGAATAATGCAGTAAGTGCAGAACTGGTTGCAGCCTTCCTGAATTTTTAAAAAGGCGCGCGTTTTATCGGTTATATCGCCTGCCGCCATTTCTTCAAAAGCAGTGCTGGCAGTTAATTTATGCACGGCATCCAGCGTATCGGTCTGCCTGTGCGCAAGACGTTCTTCCACCAGCTGCACAATCTGCGCACGGTCCTGGTTGCCAATAATCATATCCACACCGGCAATGGCCTTTACTTCTTCCGCCGCCGTCTGCGGATAGCAGCCGGTAACCACAATCAGCGCATTGGGGTTCTTGCGGATGGCGCGGTGAATGGTCTGGCGCGATTTGCGCTGCCCGGTATTGGTAACAACGCAGGTATTAATAATATATACATCAGCTTCGCCGTCGAAACTGACAAGCTGATGACCGCTGCGCAAAAACAGGTTTTCCATGCTTGCCGTATCGGCCTGGTTAACCTTGCAGCCAAGCGTATAAAATGCAATTTTTGCCATTTTCAGCCTCCCAGTTCGTCAAATTCGTATAAAACGGCACTTAAAACGGTAAGCCCGGCCGTTTCGGCGCGCAAAATGCGCCTGCCCAGCGAAACAGGCACCGCACCGCCGCTGCGTGCTTTATCAAGCTCGGCTTCGCTGATGCCGCCTTCCGGGCCGATTATAATTAATATGCTGTCTGTATTTAAATTGCTTTGCAGAACCTGTTTAAGGCCCTGCCTGTCCTCACATTCGTAAGCAATTATTTTAGTTGTGCAGTCACATTCAGCCATCAGTTTATCAATAGCTGCAACCTCCGCAATTTGCGGAATAATATCGCGCTTGCTCTGCTTGGCCGCGCTTTCGGCAATTTTTTGCCAGCGCTGGCATTTTTTGGCAGCCTTCTCTCCGTCATAGCGCACAACGGAATGTTCCATTGCCAAAGGCACAATACGGCTTACGCCGAGCTCCACCGCCTTTTGGATGATAAAATCCATCTTTTCGCCTTTTACAAGACCCTGCGCCAGTGTAATTTTTACTGCAGGCTCATGGCTTTCGGCAATAACTTCAAGGCATTTTACAAGCGTCTGCCCGGGCACAGTTTCAGTAATTTCTGCAAGGGCGGTTACACCATCATCGCTCACAATCTGCACCTTTTCGCCCGGCTTCATTTTAAGCACGGTGTAAATATGGCGTGCGTCAATGCCGTCTATCATCATGTTTTCCGCATAAGGGCGCGGAATAAAAAATCTGTGCATTAATCCTCCAGTGCCATCAGCATGGCAACCCAGCCGCCTTTATGGCGCGTGCTGACAACCTTCAGCCCGCTGGCTGCGGCAGCCTGTTTAATATCGTCTTCACGTTCTTCTATAATGCCGCTGGCAAGAAACTTGCCGTCCGCTTTCAGCTTTTGCGCAACATCCGGCAGCAGCATAATAATAATATCGGCAATAATATTGGCAATAATCACGTCGGCCTTGCCTTCCGTACCGTGCAGAAGGTCGCCTTCTTTAACTGCAATAACTTCGCTCAGTCCGTTTCCGGCAATGTTTTCTTTGGCAATGCGCACGGCATTGGCGTCAATATCTACGGCAACAATGCTTTTGGCGCCCAATTTGGCAGCTGCAATGCTTAAAATACCGCTGCCGGTGCCAACATCAAACACTTCCGCCTGCGGCGTAATAATTTCTTCCAGATATTCCATGCACATGCTTGTTGTATGGTGCGTGCCGGTGCCAAAGGCCATGCCGGGGTCAATTTCAATAACAAGGTCATCAGCCTTAGCATCGTATTTTTCCCACGAAGGCTTAATAACAAGATGTTTGCCGATATGGGTTACATGGAAATACTGCTTCCATTCGTTTGCCCAATCCTGCTCGCACAGCGTACGGAACAGCGGATTGCGGAAAACGCATTTTTGCCCGATACGTTCTTCAACGGCTTTAACCTCGCGCGAGATAAACTCCAAACGTTCGGAAAGTTTTTCATCGTCCGGGTAATAAGCAGTTACTGTAACAACCTCGGTATTCTGCTGTTCGGGAATATCGCACAGCTCCCATGTGCCGCTTGCACGCAGCTGATTAATTAAAAGCGGGTCTTCCATGGCCACGCCCTGCGCACCGGCGCTGTATAAAATATCGGCAATCGTGTCTGCCTGTTCATGCGTTGTCTGTAAGCTGACTTCCGTCCACTGCATTACGTTTCACTCCTCAAAAAACTCATAGTAAAAAGATATAAATTTCCGCCTTTTATCTTATCATAACAAGGCCGAAATGTACATTATAAAATCAGTCAATTTATATTTATCACGCCGCGGTTGGTTTTATGTTAAGCGTTACTATATTTGACTTTTTGTGCCTGTTTGCTATAATAATTATAGAAAAACAAACGGCTGCCGATAGACGGTCAGCCGCAAAAAAGTTTAAATCATCTAAGGATAACCGTCACAGTTTTGGCTGGCTTGTGGCGGTTATCTGCTTTTACGCGAAAAATCTTTCCCGAGGGTATAACCAATGGAAAAGATAGTCACCGTATAGCCTATTACGGCTAACAACGATAATATATCCACGTTATCCCCTCCTCAATAGTATTTCCGCCACGCGGATTCTATGTTATCGGAGGGTCACAGTCCCTCCGCAGATGGCTAACCGCCTACCGTTATGGCAGCACATTTGCCTGCATATTGTAACAGAAAAATATAAAACTGTAAAGATACTAAAAGCGCGCTTCCGAATTTACGGAAACGCGCTTTTAATGATAAAGCAATGTTAAAATTCTAATTAAAAGTCAAAACGCACACCGGCATTCCACTGCCACGGAGTATCAATATCGCCGCCTACTGCACGCTCTACATCAAAGTACAGATGAGAAGTTTCGCTGAGATTGATGTTGGTACCAATGCCAAATTCAAACCAGCCGCCGCCAAGGTCTTGATCATAAGTAGAGCTTTGACCATTTTTCGTCATTGTTACGCTGGTATCGCCATCAAAATCATACAGGTAGCTTGCTTTTACATACACATTGCCTGCGCTGATGTCTTTGCCAGCAGCAAAGCCTACACGCCCTACTACACTGTTCATTGCATCCTGTGCTGCTTTTACATCATTGCTGGTAGTGTAGTTGGCACTGCTTAAATGCCCGTAAGTCAACTGTACCTGCGGTTCTACCCAGAAATCATTGCCTGTTTCAATGCGTTTGCCATATTCTGCACTGAAAGCATAACCGTTGTTTCTGTAATCACCGTTAACTTCCATGCCAGCACGGTCAAATACATCAAACTCGTTATCAAGGCGTGCATATTTTGCACTCAAATCAACGTATTGCCCATCATCGCCAACATAGGTACCATATACGGTAAAGCCGGTAGACTGATTTTCGCCGCTGCCATTGCTAAAGCTGCTCTTGCCTTCGGTACGGCTGATTGCGCCGCCGATATACCAGTTGCTGTCGCCAACTTTTTCATCATAGCCTAACTGATAGGTGTTGTACTGGTTGGTAATGTCTAAATCGCCGCTTTCACTTTCGCCGCGTTTCATACGTGCCCAAATGCCAGCTTCACCGGTGCTGCTGCGCAGTTCGCCCATACGCTGGTGCATTTCATCGTTTTCGGCACGCCATGCCATAAATGCTACATTAGCAAGTTCAGTAATGCCTGCGTTTTTAACATTTTCACCTTGTTTTACGCTGCCACTTACAATATCACCATTTTCATCAGTTACAGCAGTAATTTCACCAAGTATATCGCCCTCTTCGGCAGTTACGGTAATATATTTATTTCCATCAGTAATCGTAATTACATTAGCCAAATTTTGCATACCTTCACTGATGTTATTTGCATCAAAGCTGTTAGTTACATTACTGCTGCCGTTTAAGGTTAACCCAGTACTGTCATTTTTACCAACAGAGATTTTGGTATCAGTGCTATCTACCGATACAGTTGCATCATCACCGCTAATTGTGCTTACAGCACTATCTCCTGTAACATTCCAAACAGAATCATTGCCCATATTTAAATCAACAGTGCTGCCAGCACCATTACTATCCATAGTAACAGTACCCGTTAAGCTGCCGCTAGTACCTAAATTTAAATCAATATTAGAATTCTCATTTGCAGTTACATCATTGCTAATAACAGCTTGCTGAAGATTCTCATCACCAACAGTTATATTCCCGTTTTTATCAGCAGTAATAGCACCGGTTATTTCAATATTTTTAGCAGTAACATTTACGCCAACTTCTTCGCCTTCACCTTTGCCATCATCAGTAAAAATAGCAGTTTTAGCATCAATTACAAGCTTTTCGTCAGCATTAATGGAAACTTTGTTGCTATTAGCAAATACGCTATTACCATAGCTGCCATAAGCTGCAACACCCATAGTATCACTTGTAATATTTACATTTTTACCTTCAATGATTACTGTTGAAGCAGTATCTTCTTTATTAAGGCTACCAGCACCTACAGCAATAGCGCCAGTACTTTCTAAATTAATATTGCCTGTAGCATTTAACTCTATATTGCCAGCATTACCACTACCGTCAGTTTGTGCAAATACCGCATTACCGCCACCAGCAAATATATCAATGTTATTAGCAGAAACAGTTATCGTTCCACCCACAGCATGGAATACTTTAGGCCCTCTACCATTATTATTTTTTTCCACTAACATCTGCTGTAATATTGCCATTAGCAGAAATTTCAATTTTGCTACTAGCTCCATTAGTATAAAAACCACTGTTATCTCCGCCCCAAGAACCATTAATAGCAATATTATTAACATCCTTTACCGAAGACATTCCTCCATTGTTTGCATATACCGAAAAATTATCAGTTCCATCACCTTTAAAAGTAATATTTTCAGTACCATCAGTACCTTTAATTGTTGAGTTTACTGTTTGCTGTCCTTCTAAAACCTGCCCATCAGCAACAGTAATTTCTTCTGCACTTGCAGCATAAGGCGCAGCAAGCATTAAGCCTAATACTACTGCATTTGTTAGTTTTTTGCCAATCAATTTCATCACGTTCATCCTTTCAGAATTTTTTGCGTCATTGTTTTATATAAAACAATCCTTTGACGTTACTAAAATTATACCATACCTTTACCCCCCGCAAGACATATTGGTTGGTATAAATTGTACTTCTACTGGTCTTGTGGAAACTTTATCCCTGCCGGTAGGTTTGTGCGGCGGCGCAGGTTACGGTAACCCGTTCTTTCGGTGATGCGTGAAACTACACCGTAAATAAAAAATTATAACTAAACAAGCAATAGGAATATGCTGTAAAGCTGCTGGCAAAAACTATGGCGGCTATCTATTACTGCTTTACTTAATGCGCGAACAGATGAAAATCGTGTTCGCGCACGAAGAAGCCATAGCATTTTTGCAAAGCTTTAAAGTATATTCTTATTGCTTTTAATTATAAGCATAAAAAAACAAAGGTATGTACTATAAAGCAGCAGGCAAAACTGCGGCGGCTTTATCTTATTTATACCCTTCATGCGCAAACAGTTTTATCGTGTTTGCGCGCGTAGAAGCCGCAGCATTTTGCGTTGCTGCAATAGTACATACCTTTGTTTAAAATAAGGCAGGATTTTCAAAGTTAGCAAAAATACAATCATTACGCACAAAACCCCGGCACATAAGTACCGGGGTTTTAGTTTATGATACGTTATTTGTTATTTAAACAAATCTTTAATTTTGTTCAAAAAGCTTTTTTCTTCGGGGTTAATGTTGTCCTTGCTGATATCGGCAAATTTACGCAGCGCGTCTTTTTGCTTTTCGCTCAGCTTTTTAGGCACAACAACTTTTATGCGTACCAGCTGGTCGCCGCGGCTGCCTCCGCGCAGGCTCGGTATGCCTTTGCCTTTCAGGCGCAGCACCTGTCCCGGCTGGGTTCCTTCCGGAATCTTCATGGTTACCTGGCCGTCCAGCGTCGGTACTTTTATTTCATCGCCCAAAGTTGCCTGTACAATGTTAATAGGCACTTCGCATAATACAGTGTTGCCGTCGCGTTCAAAAAACTTGTGCGGCTTCACATACAGATATACGTAAAGGTCTCCGCTCGGGCCGCCGCGCATACCCGCTTCGCCTTCTCCGCTTACGCGCAGGCGCGAACCGTCGTTAACACCGGCAGGAATTTTAACTTTAAGCTTTTTGGTTTTGCGTACGGTGCCTTTGCCCTTACATTCTTTGCACGGCTCGGTAATAATTTTGCCTTCGCCGTGGCATCTGCTGCACGGGCGCACGTTACGCATCTGCCCGAACATAGTGTTTTGCGTAAAGCTTACCTGGCCTGTGCCATGGCATTCGGGGCAGGTTTCCACCTTGCTGCCCGGTTCAGCGCCGCTGCCTTTACATTTTGGGCATTGTTCGTCGCGCGTCAGGTTAATTTCGCGTTCTACGCCGAAAGCCGCTTCTTCAAAGGTAATTTCCATATCGAAGCGCAAATCGCTGCCGCGCTGCGGGCCTGCCTGACGGCCGCCTCTGGAGCGCCCGCCGCCGCCAAAGAACATATCAAAAATGTCCTCCATACCGCCGCCAGCGCCGCCGAAACTGCTGAAATCAAACCCGCCGAAACCGCCAGCGCCGCCTGCACCGGCAGCGCCGTCAAAGGCTGCATGGCCAAACTGGTCATACTGGGCACGTTTCTTTTCATCGCTTAAAACACTGTATGCTTCGGAGCATTCTTTAAACTTTTCTGCAGCATCAGGATTATCCTTGTTGACATCAGGATGATACTGACGTGCCAGTTTACGATATGCTTTTTTTATCTCGTCTGCCGTTGCGCTTTTAGAAACGCCCAGCACGTCATAGTAATCTCTTTTTTCCAAGGTTTACACCATCCTAAGCTGATTATTTCTTGTCGTCGTCAACAACTTCGGCGTCAACTACATCGTCGTCGGCTTTTTTAGCGCCGCCTGCGTTTGCTGCGCCTGCCCCTGCTGCTTCCGCACCTTTGGCTGCTTCGGTCTGTTTGTAAAGTTCAGCGCTCAGTTCATACAAAGGTTTGGTAAGTTCTTCGGTTGCTTTCTTAATTGCGCCAACGTCGTCGCCTTTCATTTTTTCTTTCAGGGCGTCCATTGCGGTTTTAACTTTAGCAATCAGCTCGTCGCTGCCTTTGCCTTCCATGTCTTTAATGGTTTTTTCTGCCTGATAGCAGAGGCTGTCGGCCTGGTTGCGCGCTTCAACTGCTTCTTTGCGTTTTTTATCTGCTTCGGCGTTGGCTTCGGCTTCTTTTACAAGGCGGTCAACTTCGTCTTTATCAAGTGTGCCGGAAGAAGTAATGGTAATCTTCTGTTCTTTGCCGGTGCCGAGGTCTTTAGCTTTTACGTTTACAATGCCATTGGCGTCGATATCGAAGGTAACTTCAATTTTCGGTACTCCGCGCGGTGCAGCCGGAATGCCGGACAGTTCAAAACGTCCCAGAGTTTTGTTGTCGGCAGCCATGTCGCGTTCGCCCTGCAGTACATGGATATCAACGGAAGGCTGGTTATCGGAATAAGTGGAGAAAATCTGAGATTTGGAAGTAGGAATAGTGGTGTTGCGGTCAATCATTCTGGTGAAAATGCCGCCGGCGGTTTCAATGCCGAGGGACAGCGGAGTTACGTCCAGAAGCAGTACATCTTTAACTTCGCCTGCCAGTACGCCTGCCTGAATAGCAGCGCCTACTGCAACGCATTCATCCGGGTTAATGCCGCGGTGCGGTTCTTTGCCCATGAATTTTTTAATGGCTTCCTGTACAGCCGGGATACGGGTGGAACCGCCAACCAAGAGTACTTTGTTAATGTCGCTTGCGCTCATGCCTGCGTCGGCCATAGCCTGACGGGTCGGGCCCATGGTGCGTTCAACAAGGTCTGCGGTCATTTCTTCAAATTTAGCACGGGTTAAATCCATATCCAAATGTTTCGGGCCATCGGCGCCTGCGGTAATAAACGGCAGGTTAATGTTGGTGCTCATTACGCCGGACAGTTCGATTTTAGCTTTTTCTGCTGCTTCACGCAGACGCTGCATAGCCATGCGGTCATTGGAAAGGTCAATGCCTTCGGCTTTCTTGAATTCGTCAACCATCCAGTCGATAATGCGCTGGTCAAAGTCATCGCCGCCAAGGTGAGTATCGCCGTTGGTAGCTTTAACTTCAAATACGCCGTCGCCTACATCAAGGATGGATACATCGAACGTGCCGCCGCCAAGGTCGTAAACCATAACGGTGTGGTCTTCGCTCTTGTCAATGCCGTAAGCAAGTGCTGCTGCGGTAGGTTCGTTGATAATACGCAGAACTTCAAGGCCTGCAATTTTGCCTGCGTCTTTAGTTGCCTGGCGCTGGCTGTCGGAGAAGTAAGCCGGAACGGTAATTACGGCCTGATGTACGCTTTCGCCGAGATATTTTTCAGCGTCAGCTTTTAATTTTTGCAGAATCATTGCGGAAATTTCTTCCGGAGAGTATTTTTTGTCGTCAATTTCAACTCTGTAATTAGTGCCCATGTGGCGTTTAATGGAGCTGATGGTTCTGTCCGGGTTGGAAACAGCCTGGCGTTTTGCCAGCTGGCCTACCAGACGCTCGCCGTTTTTGGAAAAACCTACAACGGACGGGGTCAGCCTGCTGCCTTCCTGGTTAGTGATAACGGTCGGTTCGCCGCCTTCCATAACAGCTACTACAGAGTTAGTAGTACCTAAGTCAATACCAATTACTTTAGACATGATGTTTTTTCCTCCTCAAATTTACACTGTATAAAGAATGCAACTTAATCGTTGCTTATTACTTTAACTTTGCTGTGGCGGATGATTTTATTGCGCAGCCTGTAACCTTTTTCAAAAACCTGCTCAATGCTTTCATCCTCTAAATCCGGGTTCTGCCCGCGCATTACGGCTTCGTGCAGTTCCGGGTTAAATTTCTGCCCCTCTGCGGGGATTTCTTCAACTTCAAGCTCTTTAAAAGCCTGTTCAAACTGCCGTTTGATTTTTTCCATGCCGGCTACGATAGCAGACATATCGTTTGTAGTTTTTACACTTTGCTCGGCTCTTTCAAAGTTATCGAGCACTTTTAAAAACTTGCCTACAACATCTGCCGTAACTAAGGTTGAAAGCTGTTCGCGTTCGGCAGCATTGCGTCTGCGGAAATTTTCAAAATCGGCCTGCAAACGCATCAGGCGGTTTTGCAGTTCTTCGATTTTTGCATCTTTTTCATCTTTCTGTGGTTCTTCCGGCTTTGCTTCTTCCGGTTGTGCGTTTTCTGCATTTCCGGCAGCCGCTTCACCGGCGTTTACCTTTTCTTCAGCGGGCGCTTCAGCATTTTCCGCTGCTCCTTCCGCAGGGTTCTGAGTATCTTTAATATCTTCTGCCTGCATACTGTCCCTCCTCAGCTGTTTAAAATCGTTTTTAAATATTTATGAAGATAATCCATTACGGCAATTACTTTGCCATACTGCATGCGCGTAGGCCCTAAAACAGCCATTGTACCGACTATTTTGCCGTTTAAGCGGTAGGTTGCCTGTACCATGCTGCAATCCTGAATGCCTTCAAATTTATTTTCGCTGCCTATAGTTATGCGCAGCCCGGATTCTTCGCCGGATTTTAGAATGTTGCGCACAACTTTTTCTTCTTCCAGCACGCCTAAAAGGTTTTTTACTTTTTCCATGTCGCGGAATTCAGGCTGGCTTAACAGCTGCCTTGTGCCGCCCATAAAGAAGGTTTCCTTTTCGGGGCGCGTCATGCGGCGCAGCACATGCAAAAGCGAACTTAAAAGCAGCCTGTCATCTTTAACCGCTGCCTGCACTTCATCCAGCAACGCCTTGTCGATATCAGTTACGGCTTTGCCTTCCAGCATTCTTGTAATGCGCCCGGCCATGTATTCCAGTTCTTTGGCAGACATGCCTGCCGGAATTTCCACCACGCAGTTGTTTACATTGCCGTCATCGGTAACAATGCACAAAATGGCATGGTTCGTATCAAGCGGCAAAAACTTTAATGCTGGTTTGCCAGCACCATCGACACATTATGCGTCATCTGCGAAAGGATTTTGGCGGTTGACAGGAAAATATCGTCAATGCTGCGCTGACGTTCGCGGTACAGGGTATTAATTAATGTACGGTCGTTATCGTCCAGCGTATCCGGCTCAATCATGGAATCTACATAAAACCTGTATGCCTGTGCCGAAGGCACACGGCCGGCTGAAGTGTGGGGCTGCTCCAGATAACCCAAAAGTTCCAAATCACTCATTTCGTTACGGATGGTGGCCGGGCTCAATCCCAAATCATGTTTGCGCGCAATAGTGCGTGAACCTACCGGCTCTGCCGTAGAAATGTAGTCTTCTATGATGATTTGCAGAATTTTCTTCTTTCTTTCGTTTAACATATCCCCACCTCCGAAGGGATTGTTAGCACTCGTTATAATAGAGTGCTAACATCTTGATATTAGAATAGCACTGCCTTCAGATATTGTCAATAAGTTTTTATATATTTTTTAAATAAAATTTAATCCGTCACAAAAATTTCAAAAATACGGTTGCCAACTTCCATACCAGCTTCGGTAAGGCACATTTTCTGCCGCTCTTTATCAAAGCCAAGCAAATTATGCTCAATATACGGTTTCATTTCAGCTCCGTATTTTTCCATAACATCTATGCCAAAACGCTGCTCTGCTTCGCTTAAACTTACGCCGCTTTTTTTGCGCAGGTTCATAAACATAAATTCTTCAAACTGTACCGGCACAGGCAGTTCTTCTTTATTATAAAGCTGCCCGCCGCTTTGTATAAGCTGTATGTAGTTTTGTACTTTTGCGGCGGCAGTAAAACGCGCGCTGCCGCTAAACCCGCAGGCACCAGCGCCAAATGCCGCATACGGGTAATAATGCCAGTACACAAGGTTATGGCGGCTGTACGCTTTGCCGCGCGCATAGTTAGATATTTCATAGCGTTCAAAGCCCTGCGTTTTTAAAAACTCCTGTACAAATTCGTACATATCGGCAGCTTCGTCCTCATCCGGCAAAATTATCTGCCCCGCTTCTGTCATTTTTTGCAGCGGCGTGCCGTCCTCAACAATCAGCCCATAAACAGATAAATGCTCAATGCCGGTAGTGCAAAGCCGCGTAAGCGTTTCTTTTAAACTTGCCATAGTCTGCCCCGGCAGGCCGTAAATAACATCGGCATTAATGCGCTTAAAGCCTGCCTGTTTAGCAAGCTCTATTGCTTCCAATGCTTCGGCTGCATTATGCACGCGCCCTATTGCTTTTAATTCTGCATCGTTTAAACTCTGCACGCCAAAGCTGATGCGGTCAAACCCTAACTGCCGCAGTGCTTTCAGTTTCGGCAAATCAACAGTGCCGGGATTTGCCTCGATAGACGCCTCGCACGGATTTTGCCACCAACCGTACTTTTTTAAAGCGTCCGTAATTTCTTTTATAGCTTCAGCCGGTAAAAGGCTGGGCGTACCGCCGCCAAAATAAATTGACGCATTGGCGTTTACAGGTACATTTTTTCTGCGCCCGGCAATTTCCTTGCATACCGCCGCGGCATATTTTGCCATTACCTCCGCCCCAAAACCGGCGTACGAATTAAAATCGCAGTACAGGCATTTTTGCCTGCAAAACGGTGTATGCACATAAATGCCCTGCACCTGCTGCCAGGGCTGTAAATTTTGTAACTTATCCATAATGTTCCTTCGCTTGCAAAGTAAAATTTTTTATTATTAAAACTCACCGCAAATGATTCATGCTGTTTCAGTTCAGCAAAAATGCTGCGGCTCCTCCGATTCCGGTCAGGCTGCGCAGCTGCCCTCTCTTACTTATGTATTTTAATTTCAGCCGCCGCAGTTTTTGCTCTCACTTAAAAGCATAAATCATTCGCCTCATATTTACATAACTCTTTTAAAATAAAAATTGACTGCTTTTATATTTTATACAACTATAATATAAATACGCAATGGGTAAACCTTTGAAAATTCAAGACAAAACAACGGCGGCTTCATTTTAAGTATTTACAAAAATGCGTGAACCGCAGCGCAGCCGTGTTCACGCACGTAGGAGCCGTTGCATTTTGCTGAATTTGAAAAGATTTATTCATTGCGTATTCAGCTTTACATAAAAATAATACCGCCCTCACCGTTTAAGCAAGGGCGGTAAAACATTTTAATGCTTATTTAAAATAATTTACGCCGCTGATAAAGATTTTCTGGTCTTTATTGCCGCTGATGTTTTTAAACAGGCCCGGTACAAAACGTTCGGTATGGCCCATTTTACCCAAAATTCTACCGTCGGGGCTGGTAATGCCTTCAATAGCATACAGCGAACCGTTGGGGTTGTACGGCATTGCCATGGTGGGTTTGCCGTTTTCATCAACATACTGTGTTGCAACCTGCCCGTTGGCAAACAATGCTTTAATTGTTTCTTCCGGCGCATAGAAGCGGCCTTCGCCGTGAGATACGGCAACGGAGTGAATTTCGCCCGGTTCAACGGCGCTGAACCACGGAGATTTATTGGAAACAACGCGGGTGTTAACAATCTGCGAAACGTGGCGGCCGATATTATTGAAGGTAAGAGTCGGGCTGTTGGCAGACATTTCGCGGATTTCGCCATAAGGCACAAGGCCGAGTTTAACAAGTGCCTGGAAGCCGTTGCAGATGCCGAGCATCAAACCGTCGCGGTCATTAAGCAGGCGTTCGATAGCTTCTTTAATGCGCGGGTTGCGCAGCATGGTAGCAATAAACTTGCCGCTGCCGTCCGGTTCATCACCGGCACTGAAACCGCCCGGAAGCATTACAATCTGGGCATTGTCAATCATTTCAACCATTTTGGCAACGGATTCTTCTACTGCCTGCGGGGTAAGGTTGCGCACAATAAATGTTTCAGCCACAGCACCAGCGTCTTCAAAAGCACGGGCGCTGTCGTATTCGCAGTTAATGCCCGGAAATACCGGAATGAATACGCGCGGTCTGGCAATTGTTACCGGCGCGGTTAAAGGCAGTTCTGCCTTATAAATCGGCATGTCGATATCTTTATCGTCTTTTTCATCGGTTTTGGACGGGAAAATGCCTTCCAGCGGAGTGCTGTAAGCCTTTTCTGCTTCGCCCATAGGGATAACGTCCTCATTAATGGCGATAACCTGTTTTTCAGAGGTATGGCCAAGCAGCATGTAGTCGAGCCCTTCAAACAGGTCCTCGGGTTCTGTGCCTTCTGCAAGCTCAAGCACCATGCCGCCGGGCTGCAAAGTAAACAGTCCGTCAGTATCGTTATAGGGTTTAATAAATTCAAAACCAAGGCTGTTGCCAAGGCACATTGTTGTTACAAGCGCTGCAATGCCGCCTTCTTTAACGGATGCCGCAGCAGTAATTTTGCCCGCCAGAATAGCTTTATGCACTGCGGTAAGATTTGCTTTCAGCGCGCCAAAATCCGGTACTTCCGTAGTTTCGCGCGGGCAGGAAAGGAATACAACCTTGCTGCCGGCATTTTTAAATTCTGCCGATACGGCTTTATCGCCGTCGATAACGTCAACCGCGAAGGAAACAAGCGTCGGCGGAACGGTTTTATCCATAAAGGTGCCGCTC
>OHQQ01000655.1_pt1 | contig 21075 bp, 16 predicted proteins | sample 1578211 | NCBI WGS metagenome assembly OHQQ01 (sample SAMEA3879539, study PRJEB24766) | human gut metagenome | biome: human-associated habitat; feature: feces | place: USA | collected 1985/1987
ATACTAGGTTGCATAGTTTCATATGTTATTGTTAGAAGTATTTCAAAAAAATTAAGTGAAAAATATATATTTGAATGGGCAAAACAAAGCTTGAGATTTATTGAAATTTTAGTTGTTTTTATGACGATTACTTTAGCTGTTTATAATAAGGACATACAGTTTAATTATGATGAATATGGAGTATCAAAAACACAATTGGAACAATCAAATTCTGAATATGTAAGTTTGGAAAAGATTCAAACTATTAGAAGTAATGGTCTTGAGAAACAAGAAGATTATATTAATAATATATTTGTTAAATTTTCAAGACTTATGTCGAAAGCTTCAGGTGAAGTAGAATTGATAATTGCGGTTTTGGGTGGGATTATTGTGCCATTGAAAAAGTATTGTGATGGAGAATGATGTAATAAGAAGCTATGAATGTTATGTTGATACTGAAAAATAAATAGTTTAAATTAAGGAAATTTACATATGAATATTGATATATTCAAGGATAATTTTTTGTTATTATATATGCTGTTTGTTGTTTCAGTGTTTTCTATTGAAAAATTTGGAGAAAAGCAGAAGATAGCAATTACATATATATGTACATATGGAATGACATTTCAAGACAATATATCTGATTGGCAGGTTGTATTGTTATTGTGTATTGTATTGTTCCTGATGCAGGAGTATTTTACTTCAGATAAAATGAAGCTTGCTATTTTAAAGAAGATACATTATAAATTGGCAGATTATATATATAAAGGCATTTTCCAATATAAGTTGTGGGGAGTTATTCTTGCTATATGTATAAAAACGGATTATTTTGTTGAGATGACGAAGGTAAATAGCAGTGTTTTGAAAGTTGTGTCTGTTATTATATTTGTTGGTACATATGTATGGCTTTTCAATGTGCATGAGGAGTTTCACACATTTACTCATATGTTTGAAAAAATATGGGAGACGCCATATTATATGATTCAGTATGATTATGCATTGAAAGAACGTTTAAATATAATCGTAAGATGTGAGGATAAGTTATATTTCAGAAGAGAAAAATCATATAGCTCATTTTCGTTAGAATTTATAAAAGTCTGGATGAAGGATTATAAAAGTAAGCATGCAGGCAATCGGAAAAAGAATTCTAAGAATTTAATGTTAATGCTGCGTATATTTACACACAAGATAAAAAGAATAGGACCTTTTATAAAAAAGTGGGGAACCTATGCTAAAAATTATCTCACCAGGGGAAATTCTACTATTGCAATGCAGTTAGTGAGGATATTAAGTTATAAGCATGGTCTCGTTTTTATGTATTCTAAAGTCAGATTTAAGCGATACAAAATATTAAAACGTAAAATCTATGAGGTCTTATATTCCAGAATGTTTTTTGAAGGATTAAAAGATTATATAAAACTGGATTTATGTAGTGAACTACATAATTATAGAGAATATCTGGTGTATATTTATCCTTATGTAGTCCAGACAAAGGTTAGAGGGGTAACTTATATGCCTGCTAGTAAGTACTTTGCTGAAGTTAAAGGATTTATACCTCCTGTAAATGCATGGAATATTCATAAAGTTATACGCATGTCATTTGGATTTAATGGAAAAGCTATAACACCAGAACGTATGAAGAGTAAGGCAGATATTGTGGAACAATATGAATTTAAGGAGTAGAATTTCATTTCAGAGCATCCAATGAGAAACTTATTAATTACCGTTCACGACATAAAATCAACTGATTACGACATAAAACCGACGGATTATGACATGTATATTTACAACAGTGTATATGTATGATACTGTGAGTATATAAATGTGCATGTTTATTAATTCAGAGGAGGTAGAACACTAGTCGTATATTTTATGGAGATTAAAGAAAATAAAAATTATTATGATGCAGCCATGCGTCAGATTAATGGAGATTCATTGTGTTTAAGTACATACCAGTATCTTAAGAAGAATGAGGAGTGGGTTGGCAGATATGAGGATTTTCTAAAAGGTAGAAGGTCTTTGCCTTTATTGTATGATCCTTTTTTTAAGAAGATATTCAATCCGGTTGAGCGCAGAGACAGGCTTTCAGAACTGGTGAGCTGTTTGTTAGGACAGAAGGTTACCGTCCTTGAGGTATTTCCTAATGAGGATTCACAATTTCTAGGTGTGATGATTATTATGGACATGGTTGTACTTATGGCAGATGGCAGCATTGCTAATATAGAAATACAGAAGATTTCTTATGATTTTCCGGCGGAGAGAATATCATGTTATTCGGCAGACCTTGTGCTTCGCCAGTATAAAATGATTACAGGAAAGAGTGATAATTCTATAAATGGTTCATCAAAGCCATCATATAAAGACATGCGTAAGGTGCATACAATAATTCTGTTTGAGGACAGCAATAAAAGCCTTATAAGTGAGGTGGACAAGGCACTATATTTTCATGTTGGAAAGACAAAATTTAACACAGGAATCAAGATAGAACTTTTGCAGGATTTCGTACTGGTAAGCCTTGACACATTTAAGAAATACCGATATTCTGATATTAAAGAAGGGCGTACAGAAATAACGGATTACGATTATGACAGTAGTCAGTATAATGATGAATTAGTCTCTGAAAAGATGAAGAGAGACAGATTAAAATTCTTGTCATTATTCGTAGCCGAGACACCGAAGGAGATAAACAGACTGGTAGAGATATTTCCAGACTTGGAATCAGTACGCCGTGATATTAATGAGTATTTGGAAAGGCCTGGGGAGGTGCTCAGTATGTTTTCAGAAGCGTTGAGAATATTGGATAGGAATACGGCGGAGTTGATGGTCGACAGGATGAGGGACGAGATAGTGGATCTGAAGGAGCAGAATGAGGAACTTACAGGAAAGATTGATGAATTGGAAGAGCAGAATAAGTAATTATAACAACTGCAGTTATCATATCAAATTATGGTAACTGCATTTGTATTTTTAAAGTATGTATTTTTATCTATAGTCCTGCAGAGTAGGAGTTGTGTTGACCCCGAGCGGAGTAGTTACCCCTGCAGCAGTTGTTACTTTGCAAGTTATAGTTAGTTGTGAACCAGAAGCGATCCCCATACCAAACATATAAGCTGCCTGATGACCATGGTATTCATTCATGTACATTTTTCCACCATTACTTACCTTAAGCCATATGTGGCTGTAACCTCATAGGTACGGGTTCCATCATTATTGGTGACTGGTTTTCTCATATTAAGGTTAAGAAAATTATTAGAAAAATAAAAAATAAGTAGTTATTGCATATGTGATTATCACAGTATAGTGGTAGCTGGATAGCAGTTTGCTGTACAAATATTACAAATAAATATTTGGATTATGAAACTTTTTAAAAGAAATTTACTAAAAGTGTTATTGACTATTTGGTCTATGAGGTGGTACTGTTAATTACAGATTTATGAAAATGAAAAGGAGGCTTTTTTCATGAGAAAAAGAACCAAAAGAATGTTGTCTTTTCTTATGGCGGCTTTAATGGTTGTTGGTATTATGCCAGTATATTTGTTTACTGGTAAAACAACTGAGGTAAGTGCTGAAGAGAGAATGACAGCTACAGAGTATTCTAATTCCTTACTAGGAATGATTGATTTAACGAAAGGAGTACAGAAGGATACACAGGTAGGAGATACAACTCTTAATGTCTCATTTGCCGGAGATGTAAGTTATAATGCAAGTGCAGATTCATTAACAGTTGGAGACAGAGTATTTAATGGATATCTTAATCCTACTACTAATGCGAATGAGTCTAATGGGCTTCCTACAAAAGGTGAATATTTAAAACTTGCTCCAACCGAAGAGGGAGATGTATCTTTATATATTAAGATTAATAAGAATAAAGATTTCAAATTCATAAAAGATGATGGAACTATTGTTGATACTGTAAGTAATAAAACAGATGCAGGTATTAATACAGTAAAGACATATTCTCTTGATGCTGGAACTGTATATTACGCATATGTTAAAGATAGTAAGATGCCGGTTTATGGTATTAAATGGGAATCAGCAAAGAAAATAACTAATTACACATTTAGTCCAGAGCCAGCAGATGCATCGCAGAAGGCAGAGAATACCGTGTATATTGGTAAAGGTGCTACTATAGATGAGAATATTGCAGACAGTGGATTGGTAGCTAAAGGAAAATCTGATTATAAAGCAGAAAAAGCAGAGATTGAAGGCGTATCATATACTAACATGATAAAGGGCTTTAAAGTCAATGCGGCAGAAACTGTAACTGTTCCAACAAACAATTATTTGGAATTTACAGCTGAACAGGATGGTTATTTAAAGCTTGCATATAAACTTGATAAGGGAGGAAAGAAGTTATATGTTGTAACCGTTGGAAGTGACGGTCAGGTATATTATGATGTAGTTACTAATACAGATGCTTCTAATTCGTTAAGACAGGCAACAGAATATCCTGTAATTAAGGGAAATAAGTATTATGTATATGCACAGAATGGTAATCTTACATTATATGGTTTTTCAGTAACAAAGGGGTTAAGAAACACAGTTATACCATGGGAAAATATTCCAACACCAGTTATTGATTCAGTGGTTGCTAATGATGATGAAGGTACAATTGATGTAACATTCAGCAAGGCAGATATCGATCAGTATACAGGTGCTGATTATCTTATGTTAAGTATGGTTGATTCTGAGGGTAATGAAGCAGCTCATTATCAGATAGACAGCAAGGGAACTAAGAGCATTGCTGTAACACCATATTGGTCAGACAAGTTTACATTTACATTAACTGCAATCAGAGAAGGATATGCATTTAAGACAAGTGAAGCTAAAACAATAGATTATGTGTTACCATTAACTAAGCCATACTTTAACCTTTTAGCTAATGAAGGTGAGGGTAAAGTATATCTCGACTGGTATAATGTAGAAAATGCTAAGTTTACATTATCATATAAAGAAGAGAGCGCAGCAGATTATGTTACAGTATTTTCAGATAAGGAAAATGTAGGTGATTATACATTTACGGATTTAGAAGCAGGTAAGACTTATAGTATTAAAGTTAGTGCTGTTTCACAGGATGCTGATGGTAATGAAATTAAATCTTTTTATGAAGATAAGATTACAGTAAGTAACACAGAAGATCAGCAGTGGTATTCAGGTGTTATAGGTTCACAGCAGACAGACACAATGGTTGTAACTGACAAAGATGGAAATTCAAAGTCTGTTACATTTGATGCAAAGGATACAACAGTAGCAAGTAAGAGAATAAATAATGTTGAGTCAGCTGATATTACAGTAGCAGATAGTTCAGAGAAGTCAGGAACTGTTTCATTCTCAGCAGAGGATTCAGGTAAGATTGCTAATGATAATGATGGTATGGCATATTACTATACAAAGATTAATCCAAATACAGAGAATTTCAAGTTATCAGCTACATTTGAGATTACAGATACATCAAAGGCTGTGGATGGACAGACAGGTTTCGGTATATTAGCATCTGATATAATTGGTCAGAATCCTAATATGAATAATATTACTATTAAACATAAACATTTTAACAGCATAGGAAGCATGTATGATGGAAAGAGCAAGGCTTTAGTTGATTATTCTACAATGAGAATATCATCAGGACTCACATCACCAGATGCATCATATGATAAGGTTTCTGCTAATGTAACATTCCAGAATATGAAGGGTGTTGTTACTAAGCCAGAAGTTGGGAATAAGTATACATATACTCTTGAAAAAACTAATGATAAGTATATTGCAACAGTAAGTGATGGAACTAACACAGCTTCAAGTGAATATAGTGACCTTTCAGTTCTTTCACAGCAGGAAGATGGAAGTATAATTGTTGGATTATTCTGTGCAAGAAAGATTGGTGTTGTAGCTTCTGATGTTGTATTTACTAAGACAGCAAGTACAGGTGTAGGAAGCACAGAGGTTAAGCCTGCTGAAACAGAGAAGGTTAAACCAGATGCAAGAATCTATTCTACAAAAGAAACTGGTAATACAGATTATGAGCTTATTGTAGCAGCTAATGTTGCAGGTAAGTTAAAGGTTACTGCACCAGATGGAAAGTCAAGTGTTGTTGCAGTTGAAGCAGATTCAGTTGCAAGAGTTAATGTAGCACTTTCTTTAGGTACTAATAAAATTAATACTGAGTTCACACCAGCTGCGGGACAGAATCTTACAAGTGAAGATGCAATTGTTAAGTCAATTGAAGTAAATGTAAAGCAGTATGGATATGCTGGTCATACAATTTATGCAGCTCCAGATGGAACGGCTGCAGGAGATGGTTCAGAAAAGAATCCTCTTGATATTAATACAGCTGTAAAATATGCACAGCCTGGACAGACAATTGTTATGAAAGATGGTTCATATACATCTGGAATATCAATTCCAAGAAGTTCAAGCGGAACAGCAGACAAGATGATAACAATCCGTCCAGAAACAAAGGATGGTGTATCATTAAATAATTCAGGAATAAGATTAGAGGGAAGTTACTGGCACATTTATAATATTAACATATATGATGCTCCAGCTAACGGAATTCTTATTGCTGGTAATTATAATGTAGTTGAAATGTGTAATATTGAAAGAGCAGTAAACACTGGCCTTCAGATTTCGAGAAGTGGAAGTGCTACAAATGCACAGGGCATAAAAGGTTTATTATGGCCATCATATAACTTAGTAAAGAACTGTACAGCTTCATCAAGTGATGATGCATTACATAATGATGCTGATGGATTTGCAGCTAAGCTTACATGTGGTAATGGTAATAAATTCTATGGTTGTATAGCATTTAACAATATTGATGATGGCTGGGATTTATATGCTAAGCCAGAATCAGGAGAAATCGGAAGTGTAACAATTGAAAACTGTGTTGCTTATGAGAATGGTATTGTATACAATCAGGACGGTACTGTAAAGGCAACAGGTGAAGGTAATGGCTTCAAGCTTGGTGGTGGTGATCTCTTTGGTGACCATGTACTCAAGAATTGTATTTCATTTAATAACAGAGCTAAGGGTATAACAAGTAACTCTAACCCAGGAAGCACAATTATTAATTGTACAAGTTATGGAAATGCAACAGAATCTGCATCATACAGTGTAGGATTAAATGCTATGGTATCTAAGAAGAAGTTATGGAAGATTTCAGGACTTATTTCTATAACAGGTGCAAAGAATACAAAGTTAGTTGATGAAGTACCATTCAACCAGGTTATAGGTGATTCATCTAATTATATTTACACAGGCTCTGGTTCACAGAACAAGGATGGTGTAATTGTTGATGAAAAGAGCTGGTTTGTTAATACAGATGTTAAAAATACACCAACACGTAATGAGAATGGAACAATTAATATGCATGAGTTATTAACACTTACAGCAGCTGTTAGTGAGAATACTGGTGCAAGACTTGATACAACTAGCGAAGCAGCAATAAGTGTTATGCCAGAATTAGGAACTACAGATCATGTATATGGTGAGTGGACAACAACTAAGGAAGCAACTTGTACAGAAAAAGGCGAACAGCACAGAACATGTACAATATGTGGAGTTGAAGAGACAAGAGAAACAGAGGCTCTTGGTCATGAATTTAGCAGTGAGTTCACAGTAGATAAGGAAGCTACTACAGTAGAAGAAGGATCTAAGTCACAGCATTGCTTACATGAAGGCTGTACAGAGAAAACTAATGTAACTGCAATTCCGAAGACTGAAGCACCTAAGAAAGTTAATGTTAAGACAGAGACAACAGGTGATATGAAAGATTATGTTAAGGTTGATGGAATTAATAATACAGACGAAATTCTCGAATTTACAGAGTCAGAAGTTGAAGCTATAAATAGCGGAGATGTAGTTAAGGTTGAAGTAAAAGTGGAAGATATCTCAAAGACTGTTTCAGAGCAAGATTCAGCAAAGATTGCAGACACATTAAAGAAAAATGAGAAAGTTAAAGATTATGTAGTGGGTTCTTATATTAGCATTGATGTAATTAAGAGAGTTGGAGACAAGGATTCAAAGCTTACAACTACAACAAAAGAATTACAGTTTGAAATTACTCTTAATGGTAATCTTATTAACAATGATTCATCTAAGAAAAGAACATACAAAGTGTTAAGAATTCATGATGGAGATGTAGATATTCTTGACGCAGCATATGATAAAACTACTAATAAACTTACATTTAAAACAGATAAGTTCTCTACATATGCTATTATTTATATTGATAGTGCAGTAGAAGTTAAGCCTGATGATAAGCCTGTTGTAGATGAGCCGACACAGCCAGCTACAAAGGATGAAACTCCAGCAGCGACAGAACCTGCTAATATAGAGGAGCCAGCAACTCAGACAGGTGATTCAATGCATGCAGTACCATATGTATTAGCAATGGTTATTTCAGCAGGACTTGTTGTTCTTGTAGCTTCAAGAAAAAAGAAATGCGTTAGATGATTAAAACTGAATAATTAAATATAAAAACTCCAGCCACATTTGACATTTAGATTCAAATGTGGCTGGAGTTTTGCAAGGATTAGAGAAGCTGAAATCTTCACACTTTAACCGATTTTTAAGGTATTTACAATAATAGCCATAATATCTTATAATATTTTATAAATTTATTTGAAGAAGAGGAAACACCCAATGAGTTTACTTACAGTAACCGGACTTACACACGGATTTGGCGACAGAGCGATATTTAATAATGTGTCTTTCCAGCTTAACAGGCTTGATAAGATTGGATTAGTGGGAGCCAACGGCGAAGGTAAATCCACATTTATGAATATAATAACAGGCAAGCTTATGCCTGACGAGGGAAAGGTTGAGTGGGCAAAGAATGTCAGAGTTGGATATCTCGACCAGCATGCTGTGCTTGAGAAGGGCATGACAATCCAGTCAGTGCTTGCATCAGCATTTGACTTTCTGTATGACATGGAGAATCAGATGAATGAGATATATGCCGGGCTTGGCGACGCATCACCAGAAGAAATGGACAAGCTGATGGCGGAAGCGGGAACTATTCAGGACCTTCTTACAATGCATGATTTCTATATGATAGATGCGAAGGTTGAGGAAGTTGCAAGAGCATTGGGACTATCGGAACTTGGACTTGATAAAGATGTAACTGAGCTTTCAGGCGGACAGAGAACTAAGGTACTGCTTGGAAAGCTGCTTCTTGAAAAACCGGACATCCTTCTTCTTGATGAGCCTACTAACTATCTTGATAAGGAGCATATTGAGTGGCTTAAGAGATATCTGCAGGACTATGAGAACGCATTTATACTGATATCGCACGATATTCCATTCCTTAACAGTGTTATAAATGTTATTTATCATATGGATAATCAGGAACTGAACCGTTATACGGGTGATTATGATAATTTCCAGAAGGTGTATGCTGTGAAGAAGGCGCAGCTTGAGGCAGCTTACAATAAGCAGCAGCAGGAGATTGCGGAGCTTAAGGATTTCGTTGCAAGAAATAAAGCGCGAGTTGCCACAAGAAATGTGGCGATGTCAAGACAGAAGAAGCTTGATAATATGGATATTATTGAGCTGGCAGCAGAGAAGCCAAAGCCAGAGTTTAATTTCAAGACAGCGAGAACACCTGGAAGATATATTTTCCAGACACACGACCTTGTAATTGGTTATGATGAGCCGCTTTCAAGTCCGCTTAACTTAGAGATGGAGCGAGGCCAGAAGATTGTGCTTACAGGTGCTAACGGTATCGGTAAATCTACATTGCTAAAGAGCATATTAGGACTTATTAAGCCTCTGTCAGGTGATGTTGAGCAGGGAGATTATCTTGAGATAGGATATTTCGAGCAGGAGACTCCGGCTGGAATTGAAACTACATGTCTTGAGGAGATATGGCAGGAATTTCCAGGATATACACAGTATGAGGTTCGTTCAGCCCTTGCCAAATGTGGTCTTACAACCAAGCATATCGAGAGCAAGGTTAAGGTTCTTTCTGGTGGAGAGCAGGCAAAGGTGCGTCTGTGCAAGCTGATTAACCGGGAGAGTAACATTCTTGTACTTGATGAGCCTACTAACCACCTTGATGTGGATGCCAAGGATGAATTAAAAAGAGCCCTTATGGCATATAAGGGCAGCATACTTATGGTCTGCCACGAACAAGAGTTCTACGATGGTCTTGCGACTGATGTGTGGGACTGCGGAAAGTGGACAACACGTATTTAATCATTAAAGTACTCAGGGAACATTTTCCTGATTGCATCAATATTTTCAGAATATCTGCTCATATGTCTCTGTGATATATGGGCAGCTTTTTCTTTATCTTTCTTCTCGATGGCGGCTACAAGTTCTCCATGGTCTTTCAGGATTCTACCTGTTTCTTTGCATCTGAAACTTAATATTGTAGTTCTGTCAAAATGTGGTGCCATGCTTTCTACAAGGTTGTACCATACAGTTTTGCCACACATTTTATACAGACTTCCGTGAAATTCTTTATCAAGTGTGAAAATCTTTTCTTCATCACCGCGTTTGATATACATTTCCCATAAAGCTACATTTTCATATAATGAATCAAGCTGGTTCTTTGTCAGTATATCGCATGCTTCAACTGCAAGCTGTGCCTCAAGTACACAGCGTAAGTCGCGGAGCTGTTCTACAATATCTGAATTAACATATGATACAAATGCTCCAATTTTAGGCTTTATCTCTATCAGTTTTGACTGTGCAAGTTCTAATTCTGCTTCGCGTAAAGGATTATTGCTGACATTCATAAGTGAGCAGAGTTCAGGTGCCTCAAGCTTCTGACCTGGCAGCAGGTTAGTGTGGACAATGTTGTAAATAAGCTGTCTGAGTACATAATCTTTAGCTGCTTCACCTTCTGATTTTTCTGTAATATTTAACATAAATACCCCCAAAAAAATGTTAATGATATATATTTTATAGCACATTTTTATTAAGCTGTCGATTTTTTAACACTTGACATTTTGTAATATGTCAGTTGTTAAGGCTACGCTTATATTTTCAATTGCAACATATCTTGATGTAATTCTTAATCCTTTGATGGGTTTTATTACAGACAGTTTTTACAGAACTAAGTTTGGAAGGAAGTTTGGACGAAGAAGATTCTTTATACTTACAGGTATTCCGCTTATGCTTCTTTATCCAATGCTCTGGGTAAAGAATATGAATTTCTTCTATTATCTTACAACTTATATTCTTTTTGAATTTGTGTATACAAGCATTATGATTCCTTATGATACGCTTGCTGTTGAGATGACCTCTGATTTTAACCAGAGAACTTATCTTACAGGATTCAAGGCAATGTTTGGAAAGCTGGCTAACTTCTTAGGTGCAGCTATACCGGGTTTCTTAATCGGAATGCACATAAGATTGTCATTGACGAGCTTGACAGAGTCCATGCAGGTGGTAGAAAAGAGGACGTTTCTGAGGAAACAAGAAATGTAATTGAGAAATTAACAGGTATTTCATATTACAAATGTTTTGGTAACAATAATATTGGTTATAAGGAATGAGAAATTGAATAATGATTGATAGGAAAGCCCATAGAAGCAGATTCTATGGGCTTTTGTGTTAAAAAATCATATCAGCATCATAATCAGATATAATCCGACACATACGGAATTCTATGGAAAAGTATGTCATCCAGATGTTCAATAGCTTCATCTGATGCCTGTATCTTGTCCATGACGTGAAGCTTTTCAGCAGTCTTGTAACCAAGCATTAATGTAGTTAATGTGCCGATTGACATAGATACTTCGTAATCAGGCTGCTGTTCGGTTTCAATACATCTGCCATTATCAAAAAGGTATGTAAAGTAACCGTTGTTCCATGCAAGGAGGTCATCTTCAATGTAGAAGCGTATACATACAGAAGGCTCGTCCGGGTCGCATGCATATTTGGCAAAGAATTGTCTGATATCAATAATTCGACCCATTGTGTATGGGCGGATTGTCTCTTTAATATCGCTGTCATCAAGTTCAAATGCGATTGGCTCACTGTAGTAGTTGTTTCCACGGACCTCGTCAATCATTGAATCGTGGGCATGTATGAATTCCCACAAGCCAAGCTGTGCCTCGCGGTTAAGATAAATCATTTCTTTCACATGCATGACATCAGAACTTATCATGTAAACCATATATCCGTAAGGTACATCGTCCTTAGAATAATAGATGGCAACAGAGGTGTCGTCCTCGTCCCAGCGCCAGTATTCTTCCCATGCAAGGTTATTTCTATATAGACAGCCATGAGTCTTTTCAGCAAATTTGGTATGAAGTTCTTTAAATTCTTTGTCGTCCCATGAAACTCGTCTGACATAACCAGGCTCATTAAGCTTTCTTGGAATCTGTGTATCCTTGATTGTATAAGTCATCTTGTTAGAAATAATTTCCCAGCCAAGACCACGGTATAATGGAATTGAATATGGATACAGTAAAGCAAATGATTTGTGTGCATCTCTCATTCGAATAAGGCTCTGAATCATCAGTCTTTTCATAATTCCATGTCCTGTGTATTCAGGATAAGTACATACGCTTGTAACGAAGCCTACGCTGTATTTCACACCATAGATGTTCATATCAAGAGGGTATACTGCAAACTGTGCAATCAGATCATCACCATTGAAGCAGCCAAGTACATCAGCTCTTTGAAGAACTGGGAATTTGGACTGGGTAATCTCATCATCCTTCCATCCTGTCTCGGCAAGCTCCTGTTCAGTTACCTGAAAGGCATATCTTAAAAGTGCATTGTATTCTTCAGCGTCATCTATAGTGAGAGGACGCAGTGTATAGTTGTTTTCATCATTTCTGCTCATTGCGTTTGTTCCTTTTCTGTGTGCGCTTATTTCGTACATAATATAGCACTGGGGGCGGTTGTGGTCAAATGCAAAAATGAATTTACACAATATTCAATGCATTATATAATGTATATAATATGTTATGTCGTGAGTGAAAAGGAGAAAAAATATGTCAATAAAATCAGAAGCAAAGCTCACCACATTTGAGGCAATAAGCATGATTGTGGGAAACAGTATAGGAACGGGAATAATAGCAGTTCCGTATCTTGCAACGAAAAACAGTATGATTGATGTTATATGGATGGTAGGAGCAGCTTACATCATTAATGTAATTCTACATCTTATAATTGCGGAACTTTCGTATAACAACGGTGGTGTACAGCTTGTAAAAAGCTTTGAGGGCGAGCTGTTCCGTGGAGTTATGAAGAAGGTGTTCAGCTGGATTGTTTTCGTAGTGTATGGACTTGCAATTATGATAGGTGTAAGTGGAAATATTAATGGTGGGGCACAGATATTTGTGAACTGGTTCGGACTTCCACTGTGGGTAGCACAGATAATATATTATGTGATTGCCGGAATTGTTGTATTTATGGGAATGAAGGCGGTAGGAATTGCACAGAAATACGCTGTAATACTTCTTATGGGAATAGTTGCAGTTATGACAGTAGGAACATTTACACATCCAGTTAATGGATTCTATACAGCACCTTTCCATTGGAATAATCTGCTTGCACTGTATAGTATGGTTGTATTTGCGACATCTGCTAATCAGGCGGTTATTCAGGTCGTTAAAGGGCTTGACGGCAATCCGGGTAAGATAAGGAAATCAATATTCATAGGGTTTGGGTTATCGTCTGCATTTGTACTGGTTGTGACACTGACTGTACTTCTTGGAACTAAGGGAACAATAGATAAGGAACTTGCTTATATGCAGCTTGGAGAAAGCATCGGAAAATGGGCAGTTATTCTTGCAGGTATCTTTTCGCTTTTTGCACTGCTTACAACATTCTGGAGTAACACACTTGCTTTAAGAGATGTCGTGCATGAGCAGGTTGGAATCGGCAACCGTGTAAGCTGGCTTATAGCGACAGTTCCATGTATATTATTTGCAATATTCGGAGTGAGCAGCTTTATAATACTTACAAGAATCATGAGCGGTGTAGTTGTACTGGTGAGCATAATGCTTGTTCTGACATATGGTAAATCAAGAAAGAAAGCAGGAGCAAGTCCTATATGCGGAGTGATAGGAACGCTGCCATTTCAGATTCTTATGGTAGTATCGACAATAGTTTCGGCTATAGGAGCATTAATACCACTCAGCTAAATATATAACAGGTATTAACTTTAGTGCCGGAAAGAAAGGCGTGAAAGTATGTATAAATCAGACAATTTAAAGCAGACAGACAATGAAACATTTACATATACAATTGATAAGAATAAAGATTTTAAGATATTGCAGCTTACAGACCTTCATCTGGGATTTGGTTTTATATCAAGAAAGAAGGATAAGCTGGCGCTAAATGCAGTAACAAAGATTATTCATAAAGCAAAGCCTGATATGATAGTGCTAACTGGAGATTCTATATTTCCATTTCTGCCAAAGGCAGGAACGCTTAATAACAGAAAGCAGGCGTACAAGCTGATGAAATTTATGGATAGCTTTGCAATTCCGTATACGCTTGTTTTTGGTAATCATGATTGCGAGATGGGTTCGACATGTAATAAGGAAGAACTGGCACAGATTTATAAGAAGGGGAAATACTGCATATTTACTGAAGGCAGGAAAGAGCTTACAGGTGTAGGAAACTTCTTTATTAATCTTACCGATTCAGATGGCAATGCTTTATTGCCACTTGTTATGCTTGATTCTAATATGTATGGTGAAGGAGGCTGGTTTTACAGCGGATTTGACCGGATACATGATGATCAGGTGGAGTGGTGCATGAACAGGCTTAATGACTTGAAAAAATGTAATCCGGATATTAAGGCGATGGCATTTTTCCACATGCCGCTTGCGGAATTTAAGGAAGCATACCGTAAGATGAAGCTTGGTGATAAAAGCGTAATATATCAGCATGGCAGTATTGCTGAGAAGAATGAGCATTTTGGAATTTCAAAGTTTGAAGGAACATTTTTTAACAAAGCAGTGGAGAATGGTGTTATTAAATGGATGTTTTGCGGACATGACCATCTGAATACACTTTCACTTATATATAAGGGAATCCAGATGACATATGGAATGTCGATAGATTATCTTGGATATAAAGATATTGATAAGAGTTATATACAGAGAGGTGGTACACTGATTACGCGAAAAGCTGATGGTCAGGTGACTGTAAATATGGTTCCTTTAGGAGCTATAGTATCTACAAGGGTAAGAGGTGTAAATACACCCCAAAATGACGAGAAATAAAAAAGGCCTACCCAAGGAAGAGGGTAAGCCTTGCAATGATTTGAGCAAAAATCATTTACATGTCTAATATAACACACGGATTATAACAAAACAAGCAATACTTTGATTGTATTAGAACTTTACAATTCTACTAAAAAGGTCACAAAACCAGTGTTTATCAGCTTTTCAGCTAGTTGAACACGGGCTTTGTTGTGATTGTGCTTTTTAAAGTACAATTTTAATTATAAACTCAAACTTCGCACATAAATTTTAGCTATGCACCTTGAAAATTCAATATCTGGCAGTTATTCAGTTGTCAATGTTCAGACTTTATGCAGCTTGCAGTTGTGTTTTCAACATGGTCGGAAGTGTATTCATAAATGTATCCACCAATTCGTTGATTTTTTCGTCTGAAAGTTCGGTGTTATCTGAAAGCATTGTCCGGAACATTTGAAGTAACATTTGAAAAGCCTGTATCCATGTGATATCGGACATTTCATCTGAAAAGTATAGAAAAAGTTCGCCCAGAGACCGATTATCATTGGATTCCCTGCTTTCCAGCGACAGCATCATGTATCGTGTAAAAACAACCGCTGTATGTGCGGCCATTGCATCATAGGAAAGAGAGTTGCATTCTTTGCTGAGGTTAAGGTAACTTTTGCACACCTTGAAGAATACCTCTATGTCCCAACGTTTTCCATAGATCCGGATGATTTCGCTCTCATCCAGATTTACATCAGTGGAAATAAGGCAGAGATATTCCTTGCGTTTGTTGCGATTGCGAACATAAACTACTTTGGCAGGAATGATTTCACCATCCTTTACAACATCAACCATAACGGAGAGCAGATATCTTGATCTTCCGCGTCTCTTTTTGTTTTTGTTGTAGATGGAAGTTAGAGACATATCTTCGCCATTGTAACGAAAAAACATCTTTGGTGTTTTCTTAACCATACCGATTACATCGTAGCCCTTATTTTTTACAGCATGAAGAGTACTTGGTGATGAAAACCAACTATCAAAAAGAACATATTTCGCAGGAATTGCAGCTTTCCTGGCTGCATCCAGAAGCGTAAGCATAGCTTGTGTTCCTTTTTCCATGGAAAGCTTCCGGCGTTTGTAGCCAACAGTTCTTTTATCCACTTCTGTTGCTTCATTGATGCAGTTTTTCCTGTTTTCTGTGGAAAGAAGAACGCTGTTGACCGGCAGGAAAGTACTTCCATCTGACCAGCCTAAAGTAAGCATTCGAAAACCAAAGCGATATTTATGTTTTGCATGGTCATAGACTTTGGCAAGGAGTTCAACCTTTTTTGAGCGGTTACGCTCAAACATGGAATCATCAATGATAAGAACATTTGCACGATCCTCAGAATTCAAAGGCAGAATGGCATCCCTGATGATTCGGGTTGAAAGTATTGTTGTGAAGCGGATCCAGTTGATCTGAATCATTTTCATAAAACGATATACAGTATCCTTCGCAAAATCAGGAGTGTTGCGTCCTGTGATCAGGTTCATGTACATGCTTCTGTTAGAAAAAATCAGCAGAAACAGATACTGGAAAATTTCCATTACTGGAACCCCTTTCTTTTTGTAAGCATTGGATGCCTTCAAAGCTGAAGAAACATGAAATCTCGAAAAAATCTTTTGATAGATTTTGAAATCTGCTTATCATTTTGAGTTGCTTGTGTTATACTTTTATTCATAGCATGAGCCTCTGGAAGTATATTTGTTTCTGAACAACTCAATTATACCAAACCAGACGGTTTCATGCTATTTTTATGCCAGTTATTATTGAATTTTCAAGGTGCATAGGCGCTTATTTAAGTGCGAAGTTTGAGTTAATAATTAAAAAAGGTCCATTTCTATTAAGACGACATTTATTTTTGCTTACAATACTTCGATTAAACGAAATGGCATTGCTATTAAAACGAAGTGCCGAAAAAGAATAAGTATAGTATAATAATATCAGTTAGTAGTAAAAGATAGAAAAATAGGGAAATATGATGAGATATTACAATGGAACAGTTATAACTATTAAGAATAAGGGGGCTGAGATTGAGATTACATAAAAGGTGGAATAATAGTATATGGTGAGATAAATAAATATACACAAGTAAACATAAGAAAAAAGGAAATAGAATGGAATGCGAAAATGGAGAAAAGACAATAGTCATACATAGACCGTATTTTATGCCGTGGTTAGGATATTTTGCAAAGTTGGTATATGCAGATGTTTTTGTTGTTATGGATGATGTGTTTTTTACAAAGAGGCATTATATAGACAGAGTTCAAATAATAAATCCACAAGGAGAATTGATGTGGTTGAGTTTAAAAACTGGAGAAAATTATAATACAAGATGTGATCAAATAAAATTGCCACAGTCATTTTTGGTTGATGAAATTGCAAAAACATTAGCACATTCTTATTCAAAAGCAAGATACTACAGAATGTATTATTCTGAGATAGTAGAAATACTGGAAAGAGCGCGTGATTTTTCTGATGGTCTAGTTGAATTTGATATTAAAATTGTGGAGTTGATATTAAAATTGTTATCGTTACCATCACCACAAATATATTATGGTAGCAACTTTGAGTATGTTGATAATCCTACTGAAAGATTAATTTTATTATGCAAGGAGACGGAATGCTCTAAAATTATAATGGGCTCGGGAGGGAGCGTGGATATTCATAATATATCGAAGCTAAAAGAAGAGGGAGTTTCAATACTCTATCAAGATTTTTATAACCATCATCCTTCATACTATCAAACAAGGAGGCAAAGAATAGGATTTGCTAAAGGCCTTTCGATAGTTGATTGCATTTTTAATGAAGGAATAGATTTTACAAGAAAAGTATTATTAGATGAAAAATTTAGACCATATGAGTTAATATAGTTAGGGCGGTTAGACAATTCTTAGTGTACAGCCTCAGAGCAGCATCTCGTTGTGCGTGAAAAAGAAGAATTCATACATATTAGTATGTTGATTGAAATGAAGAAAACTCTTATAACTTCGCTTAAGATGCTTTGCTGTGTGGACTTTTCTTATAATTATCTATATCACAAAGAAATTAATTTTTTTAGTATTTATACTATTAACTTAAAAGCAGTAGAAGGGAGTACAGCATGGAAAAAATTATAAATTTTGAAGAAAGAAACCAGCAAGGAGAATTAATTAGAGCTCGCTTTGTAAAACCTGTTGTAGATGAAAAAATCCCATTAGTTATAATGCTGACGGGGGATGGACCAAGGGGTTCAAATAGTATGAGTTGGATTAATCTTTCTCCGAGATTAGCTAGAAAGGGCATAGCGACATTGTTGTTTGACTTTGCCGGATTGGGAAATAGTGAAGGAAATAGAAGGTATTTGACATTATCAAAAGGTATATGTGATTTTAAATCGATTTTTAACACAATTAAAAGATATGATTGGATAGATTTAAATAATATAGGCGTTATGGCGTCAAGCTATGGGGGAAGTGTGGCATTGCATTGTCATGAAATATTGAATACTGTAAAAGCAATTGGTTTAAAATCACCGTGTTGTTTTTTACCGGATGCATATATTAATGAAATTTCGAATGATAACTTTAATGAATGGTTGAAAAATGGTTTTTGCAAAGCAAACGGATATGATATAGAAGTACTCAAAGATGCTTTTAGCTATAACATATATGATGATATAAGAAAGATACAAACAAAATGTCTAATTACACATGGAGATAGTGATGAAATTGTACCATTATCTCAAAGCAAATATTTAGATGCATTGTGGCAAGCACCCCATGAATTAGTAGTGTTTGAAAACTGTGATCATGGATATTCGGTTGGGAATTGTTGGGAAAGAATGGCAGAATTATTTGTTGATTTTTTCGATGTGAATTTGAGGTAAAAATGAAAGATGCAAAAGAAAGAATAATAAAAATTACAGATATTATAACAATTGTTGTAGCCATTATTATAAGTGTTATTGCTTTTATAATAGATGGGTATAATAGTTATGTTGATAATGGAGTGAAAATTGATTATGCGTTTGTAGCAACTTCTCTTTTGCTTGCAATAGCTATTCATTTTATATTAGTTGGGTTTTTAGAAGATGAAATAACTAGTAGACAGAAAGAATTGACCCAAGGTTTGGAACAGGCTGTTGGTACTATTATTGATTCTCTCAATGGTGTTGAAGTAATTTTTTTTGATGATATAAATGAAGTAGATATGTATATTGCGAAAAGAATACTGGCAGCATCGGAGTGCGTGTATGATTTTAACTGGCAGGATTTCATGCCAATTAATCCATACCATAGAAAGTTAGCCGATAAGGAGTATGCTGCAACTAAAATAGATGCAAGCATAAAGTCTTTTTGTTCCAAAAAAACAATGAAGCCAAGGATATATAAAGAGATATTTACCTTTTCATATCCACAAAATATTGGAAAAATGCTTAATCATATAAAATATGGAGATGTTTATTGTTGCTCATATTATGAAAACAAAGATATAAACACTAGATTTCCCAAACTTCAATTTGTTGTTATAGACGACAGAGAGGTTGTATTCGTTTCATCAGCCTATAAACCAAATCTATGTTCTATAAAAAATACTAGGATTGCAAGTATATTTTGTAATTATTTTGAGCAAGCATGGGAACTGAGTAAAAAAATAAAGGATAGGAATCAGGTTGATGATGATCTTATTAAGGAAATTAGTGAAAGATATAAGTAGTTACTCAAACTTCGCACATAAATTTTAGCTATGCACCTTGAAAATTCAATACCTGGCAGTTATTCAGTTGTCAATGTTCAGACCTTAGGAAGAGAGTTTCTGCAGTTGATTGAAACAACGGATATGCAGAAAGTGTATAAGATGCCGATTTTGTACGGTTTCTATAACGAGGGAGATGTACGGCTGGCTGTTACAGATGCTGAGGTAGTGGAAAGCTGGAAAAAGTTCTTTGACCGAGGAACAAACTGGAAGGATTTTCCGAAAGTAACTTCATACGAAGAGTATCGTACGATGGAATATTATCGGAGAAGGTATGTAGAAAACTGATTCTTAATATTATCTCAAGAGGAATTAAAGTATGATGTACACAGTAAAACGAATTGATGAAGACCTGAATTTTGGTTGTGAAGAACGACCGGATGATGCACCAGTCATGGCAATAGTGACTCTTGTGGATTCTTCAGGAAAAGAAGTGACAGTAAAAGCAGAGGATGCCGAGCTCTATGAGCGTAATATCAATGAAGGAGACAAAGTTTGTCTCGATGTAAATAATAAATTGGAAAAAGTAGAATGAAAGCTACAGGGAGAAAGTAAATGGTAAAGCAAATTGTAAGAGACGTTTTCTTTTTAGGTCAGCCATCTGAAGCAGCCACGAAAGCTGATATCCAGGTTGGAAAGGATCTGCAGGATACGTTGCAGGCAAACCGGGAACGGTGTGTTGGTATGGCTGCCAATATGATTGGTGTAAAGAAGAATATCATCATTGTGAATATGGGATTCATAGATGTTGTGATGTTCAATCCGGTGATTGTTTCAAAGCATGACATGTATGAGACAGAAGAAGGCTGTCTGTCCCTGGACGGTGTTCGTAAGACGACCAGATACCAGGAAATTGAAGTAGAATATTATGACTTCAACTGGAAAAAACAGCGGCAGAAGCTGTCCGGATGGACGGCTCAGATCTGCCAGCATGAAATTGATCATTTGTCTGGAAAGATTATTTAACCGCATGCGGGTTGCGAATATTCGCTTGACTCAAAGCGGATTGTGAGGTGACGGATATGCTGAAAAACGTACTGATCGTGGTGGATGATATAGAAAAATCCATAGAATTTTATAGGGACTTATTTGGACTGCAAGTGATTCTTAAGAATGAAGGTAATGTGATCTTATCGGAGGGACTTGTTTTGCAGGATGCCGACG
>OHQQ01000656.1_pt1 | contig 21017 bp, 18 predicted proteins | sample 1578211 | NCBI WGS metagenome assembly OHQQ01 (sample SAMEA3879539, study PRJEB24766) | human gut metagenome | biome: human-associated habitat; feature: feces | place: USA | collected 1985/1987
GTCCTTCTGGGCCTGCTTGACCGAGCTGTTCATAAACACGGTGCAGCGGCTGCCAAGGTCAACCGGTTTATCGGCAAAAAGGCCTATTTTGGCAAAATCTTCCGCGCTGTAACCGAGAATGCCGGCAAAAGTCTGCAAGAAGCTGCCGCATCCGCTGGAGCATGCTTCATTTAAAAAGATGTTGTCGATGCAGCCGTTGTGTATTTTAAGGCATTTAATGTCCTGCCCGCCGATGTCAAGAATAAAATCGACTTCCGGCAAAAGGCTTTTGGCAGCAATAAAATGCGCCATGGTTTCCACAATGCCGTAATCGGCGTGGAAGGCGTGTTTTATAAGTTCTTCGCCGTAGCCAGTAACGGCAGCGGCAAGTATTTTGCAGTTGGGGTATTTTTCGTAAAATCCGGTCAGGTAATCGCGCACGGCGACAACAGGGTTGCCTTTGTTGCTCTGGTAAAAAGAATCAAGAAGCTTGCCGTCCGGCGCAACTACGGCAATTTTTATGGTTGTGCTGCCGCTGTCGATGCCGAGGTAGGCTTCCCTGGCGGCTGCAATATCGCCTCGCTGAACATTGTCGCGGTTGTGGCGCGCAATAAAGGCGTCATATTCTTCAATATTTTTGAACAGCGGCGGCAAATGCTCAAACTGGCGGTTGGCATCCGCAGCGTGCATTTTTTCCGTCAGCGTGGTAAGGTCTACGGTGTGCTCGGCACAAAAAGCGCAGCCCATTGCCACATAATATAAGCTGTTTTCGGGGCAGGTGCCCTGTAAATTTAAAATTTTGTCAAAGCTGGCGCGCAGGCAGCCAAAAAAGGTCAGCGGGCCGCCAAGGTAAAGCACATTGCCTTTAATGGGTCGTCCTTTGGCAAGGCCTGTTACCGCCTGGCTGGCAACGGCGTCAAAAATGCTTGCTGCAAGGTCATTTTTTTCCGCGCCCTGGTTTAAAAGGGGCTGAATGTCGCTTTTGGCAAATACGCCGCAGCGGCTGGCAATGGTGTAGCGTGTTTTGGCAGTGGCGGCCAGTTTGTCAAGTTCTTCGGCCGGTACGTTCAGCAAAGAAGCCATCTGGTCGATAAAAGCCCCTGTGCCGCCTGCACAGCTGTCATTCATGCGGGCGTCAAAATGCCGCCCTAAAAATAATATTTTAGCATCTTCGCCGCCCAGTTCAATAACAACGTCCGTATCCGGGTTAAGGCGTTCCGTACATATTTTTTCTGCAAAAACTTCTTGCACAAACTGCACGCCGCAGCTTTCGGCAACGCCGATGCCTGCGCTGCCGCTGATGGCAAGCCGTGCTGTTTTAAGCCGCGGCATCTGCGCGGCAAGTTCATCGAGTATGGTTTTTATGGTTTCCGTAATGCGGCTGGCATGACGGGCATATTTACTGAAAAGCAGTTTTCCGGCATCATCCAGCACGGCTATTTTTACAGTGGTGCTGCCGATATCCAAACCTATCTGCATATAAAATCCTCCATTTAGGAATGACTTTTGCTAATTAATAAAAAATATTGTTTTTAAAATTGCGTCTGCTTTCTATAATAACACAAGTTTAAAATATTTTCCAGTATTTTATTTCTTAAAAGCATATTGTTAAACTGAAATGCGTAATGGTTAGCTTTTGCTTACATCATACTATATATTACACCAATTATTTTATTTGTAAATATTTTTAGTGCAAAAGTTCAGCAGGCGTTTGTAAAAATTTATACCTAAAAAGCATATAAAAAAGCCAAATTAAGTATTTGTTTTTAACAATGGCGTTTTTTATAATAAATTTGTTAAAGCGACTTTAATTATAAAATTTTAAAGGAGAAAAAGCATTGTTAAAATCAAACGGTAATTTAATGATATTTATTTTAACCATTGGCGTGTTCAGCATTATCAATACCGAAATGGGCGTTATAGGCATTTTGCCGCTTCTGGCGGAGCGCTTTGGTGTAAGCATACCGCAGGCAGGGCTTTTAATAAGCCTTTTTGCGCTGGCGGTAGCGTTTTCAGGCCCGGTTATGCCGCTGCTGTTTTCCGGTATGGAACGCAAAAAAGTGATGCTGCTGGTACTGGGGCTTTTTGCACTTGGCAATATAGCGGGAATGTGTACGGATAATTTTGCCGTGGCGCTTGCTGCCCGCGTGCTGCCAGCATTTTTGCATCCGGTGTACTGTTCGCTGGCGTTTTCTGTTGCTGGTGCTTCCGTACCGGAAAAAGACCGGTTAAAAGCCGTTGCCAAAGTTATTGTAGGCGTTTCGGCAGGCATGGTGCTGGGCGTGCCCATAAGCAGCTTTGTAGCGGCTAATTTTTCGCTTGACGCGGCAATGGCGGTATTTGCGGCAGGCAACCTTCTGGCGTTTGCGGCAACGCTTGTTTTTGTGCCGCGTTTGCCGGTACAGGGGCGCACTTCCTGCAAGGAACAGCTGGTGCTGTTAAAACGCCCGGTGCTCTGGCTTTCTATTGCAGGCATTATTTTTATGAACGGTGCCGTTTTTGGCGTATTCGGCTTTTATTCCGGTTATCTTGAACAGATTACGCACCTTTCGTGGAATAATATCAGCGCGGTGCTGTTTATATACGGCTGCGCCAATATTCTGGGCAATATTATCGGCGGCAGGCTGCTTACCAAAGCGCCGCTGCGCACGGCGGTGCTGTTTGCCCCGGCACTGGCGGCCGTATATATGGCGGTGTATTTTACGGGTGCTTACGCACCGGCCGTGGTAGCATTAACGCTTGTATGGGGCATTATTGGCGGCGTCAATGTAAATATAAACCAATACTGGATTACCTCTGCCGCGCCGGAAGCACCGGATTTTGCCAACGGCCTGTTTTTAACAGCCGCCAACCTCGGAACAACTTTCGGCACCATGCTGTGCGGCGAAATAATAGCCTCTTGGGGAATGGGCAGCATGTTGTTTGGCGGCATAATTTTTTTTGCGCTGTGTTTTGCGTTTGTGTGCGCAAGAATTTATGCAGGCAGGCCTGCCGGAAACCTGCAGCGCGCATAAAAATTTTTGCAGAAAAATTATTGAAAATGCTTGACAAAGCAATGATTAATTTGTATAATTATTTTGTTGCTGGAACGGGCTTGACGTTTTAGTAACTGATGTGATCCACTAGCTCAGTCGGTAGAGCACCTGACTTTTAATCAGGGTGTCCCGCGTTCGAGTCGCGGGTGGATCACCATTTTTATTTTATAGCCAAAGCACTGTAATCAGTATTGCAGTGCTTTTTTTATTTGCTGCCGCAGGCATAATAATAACCCCCTTCGCTTTAACAGCGGAGGGGGTTTTACTTGTATAAGCGGATTCTTTATTCGTACTTGTTTACTGCGGTTTATTTTAATTTGCTGTATTCTTCGTCGGTAACGGGCTCCAGCCATTCGTTGCTGCTGCCTTCAGCCGGTACTTCAATGGCAATGTGCGCAAACCAGCTGTCCGGTGCGGCGCCGTGCCAGTGTTTAACTTCGGGCGCAATGTTTACAACGTCGCCGGGTTTAAGTTCCTGCGCGGGTTTGCCCCATTCCTGGTAGTAGCCGCGGCCTGCGGTTACCAGTAAAATCTGCCCGCCTTTGTGATGAATATGCCAGTTGTTGCGGCAGCCGGGTTCAAAGGTTACGTTGGCTGTGCCCAAACGTTCTTTGGTCAGCGGGTTTAAATAGCTCTGGCCGATAAAATACTGCTGGTAAGCCACGTTCTTTTCGCCGAGCCCAAAAATGTTTTCTTTTGCAAATTCTTCAGGTATTGTTTGTTCCTGTGCCATAACGGCATTACCTCCCATAATCATAAATGCGCATAATGCTAATAAAAGTTTTCTTGTTTTCATATGCTTTACTCCTCTTTCGTAAATTTCCGCCTTAGGGCGGATTTTTTTTGCGGAACGGGGGAACTTTTTATTCTGCCGGTACAACGGCGTTAATGGCGCTGATGGCATTGAGCGTGCGCGGATAGCCGATGTAGGGCAGCGCTACGGTAACGGCGTCAATTAAATCCTGACGGGTGTTGCCAACGCCAAGGTTGCCGTTAACATGTGCTTTGGCCTGCGGGTCGCAGCAGCCGAGCGTGATAATTGCGGTAAAGGTAATCAGCTCGCGCTGTTTTAAATCCAGCACTTTGCGGGTGTAGTAATCGCCGAAACAGTTGCCGCTGAGCCAGTTGTTAATGTGCGCCTGGTCGCCTTTGCCGGAATTTGCAAAACCGCGCATACGGTCGCCGAAGATATCAACCTGCGTTTGTTCGCCTCTGGCAATGCGGTCGGCGTCGGTAGTTGTGCCCTGGTTTTCCAGCGGCAGTTTTACGCCTGCTTCTTCAAAAGCAATCTGCATTTCAATCAGCGCGGCCTTGCTGCGTGCAAAACCAACATAAGGCGTGCACTGGTAAAGGGTTTCGCGTATTTCTTCGGGCGTTGCCCCGGCATTTAAAGCGCCTTTAACGTGAATGCCGATATCTTCCGGAGTGTTGTTGGCAGTTAAAACCACCAGCGTCAGCAGCTCTTTTTGCGCCAAAGGCATTTTTACCTGATTGTTCACATCGCTGTAAATAAATTTCTGCATAATCTCGCCAAGTTCCGGCGCGCCTTTAATGCTGCACGGATTTTCCGCACCGTAAAGGGCTTTAACGGCAGCGGAGCTTTCTTCCATTCTGTCCTGTGCCATAGCGGCATTACCTCCTATAAGCATGCAAGCGCAAAGCGCAAGCAAAATTCTGGCTGTTTTTTTCATAATAATCCCTGCCTTTTTAGCCTGCCCTGGGCAGGATTTGTTTTTACGCCTTTATTATAAAAGTTGAAGACGGCTCTAAGTCAAGGGCTGTTGAAAAATGTTCATAAAAATTTCTTATAAATAGCATTAAAAATACAATTTGTTTTAAGTTTACTCTGTTATATATGATAGTAAATAACTAAAAACATGCTTTTATGCGGCAAGGCATGGCTTTGTAGCAAAAATAAGAAAAGTTTTTGAAAAATTTGCGTAACGGGTTGACTGAAAGTAAAGTTAAAACTTTACAATAAAAAATACGGTTCCTGAGAGAGGAGGGGCGGCTTATGCTGCTGAGGCAGATTAAATATTTTGTAACCGTAGTGGACACCGGCAGCTTTACAGAAGCGGCCGAAGAATGTTTTATATCGCAGTCGGCAATATCCCAGCAGATATTGTCGCTGGAAAAAGAACTGGGGGTACAGCTTTTGGTGCGCAGCACGCGCCGCTTTACGCTGACTGAACCCGGAAAATACCTGTACAGCCACGGCAAAAAACTGCTCGGTGAAACAGAAAAACTTAAAAACGGCACCATTGCCGCTGCTGCCGGGCAGGAAGGCAGCCTGAAAGTGTGTTATCTTAACAGCTTTGCCGATGACCGTTTGTATAAGGCGGTAAGCATGTTTAAACAGCAAAACGCAGGCGTGCGCCTGAATGTAAGCGGCGGCACACATGACGAAATTGCCGCGCTTCTGCGCGACGGCAAAACGGATATAGCCTTTAACCTGCAAAGGCATGTGGTATCGGAAGAATACGAAATGCTGCCGGTAGTATCGCTGCCGTGCTTTATTGAAGTATCTTCCGTTTACGGCGGCTTTGAAGGCGGCTGCGCCGAGCTGAAAGATTTGGAGCAGATTCCCTGTATTCTAGTAGCGGACGAAAAACAGCGCGAAACGGAAAAGGATTTTTATACGCAGGTGCTGGGCTTTGAAGGCAGTTTTGTTTTTGCGCGCAGCGTAGAAGAAGCACGCATTATGGCAGCGGCAGGCAACGGCTTTTTGTTTGGCGGCAGTGCTGCACCCGATACCAAACCAAGCGAGGGCATTCGCATTTTGGCGCTGTACCAGGGCGGCAAGCAGGCGCAGATAAAATACTACCTCCTTTGGAAAAAAGCCAACGCCAATAATTACATTAAAGACTTTGCAAACGTAATTCTGGAAGCATTCCGCCCGCAGAAAAACGCCGGCAATTAATAAGCACCGCTAATAACTGGCATTAATTATTGAAATTGCAGATTAAACTGGCCGTTTATATAATAAAACTGTGAAGAAAGACTGGCCGGTCAGGCTGGTTGTTACTTTGCCCGGGAAAAGAAGGTTGGGAACATGAGATTTTTCTCCATCCCTTTTGGCAGTTTTAGCCGGAGTTTTTCACTGTTCCGTATTGCAAGTACCCCTTCTTTTTTAAGGCTTTGCCAATTCCTCAGGGGCAAAGCCTTGGCTTAGTTATATTGCGCAAAAGGCACAGGTTAAAGGCAGGCGGCAAAACAGGTAGAGGAAACCAGGAGACTCGCACCGTAAGTTTTGGCAAAAGCCGGTAATTTGTACCTCCGCGCTTTATAAAATATAAAGTGTTTTTCTAAAAGGAGGAAAACAAAATGAAAAAATCCTTAGTATTAGCAATGGCAATGGCTCTCGGCGTAACTGCATCTGCATATGCAGCTAACCCGTTCAGCGATGTACCGGCCGGCCACTGGGCTTATGATGCCGTTAACAAACTGGCAGCAGAAGGCGTTGTAGACGGTTATCCCGACGGCACCTATGGCGGAGATAAACTGATGACCCGCTATGAAATGGCTCAGATTGTAGCAAAAGCAATGGCAAAAGGCGCTAATGTTGATAAATTAGTTGCTGAATTTGCTGACGAACTGGACAGCCTCGGCGTACGCGTGGCAAACCTTGAAAAGAAAGCTGACAACGTAAAAGTTACCGGCGAAATCCGTTATTCTTACCGCGACGTTGACGGCGACGTAAACGGCAATGAAAGCGTTCTGCGTTCCCGTCTGTGGGTAAACGGCCAGATTAACGAGGACTGGAGCTACACCGGTATGTTCGAAAACAATCAGGATTTTGGCAACGAAACCGGTGATGATGAAATTGACTTTGCCCGCGCTTATGTAGAAGGACGTGTAGGTGGACTTGACGTAGTTGCAGGCCGTTATAACGAAGTAACTTTCAGCGGCAATATTCTTGATGCCAACCTGGATATGGCTAAAGTTTCCTACGGCGATAAAATTAAAGTATCTGCCGCAGCAGGTAAAGCTTATGACAGCGTGGAAGTTGATGATATCAATCTGCTGGACAGCGACGACAGAATTTATATCGGCACTTTGGAAGCAGCACTTGGCGACGTTGATGCTTATGTTGCATACTTTAAAACCAATTCTGATATGGATAAAGAAATTTGGAACGTTGGCGCAAGCTACGGCTTTGGCGATTTTACCCTGAGTGCTGAATATATGCGCGGCGATAAAGAATATTACAATGCAGGTAAAGACGGCTGGTGGGCAGATCTTGCATGGAAAGGCGCTGAAGCAGACCAGCCTGGCAGCTACGGCATTCATGCAGGCTACTATGACCAGAGCCCGAGCGCTTACATTATGCCGACTACCGATGCCGAATATTTTGATGACGGCTATAAAGGCTGGAACGTAGGCGTAAGCTATACCTTTGCCAAAAACATTGTAGGCATGGTTAACTACTGGGATATGGAAGCGCAGACCACTAATGAAGATGCACAAACCATCTTCAGCGAACTGTACTTTATGTTCTGATAAATTTTGCTTTCTGCCTGCCTTGTAAGACAGGAAAATATATAACGCAGGAAGGATGATTGAAAATGCAGTTTAAATGGAAAAAATTATTGGCAGCATCAATTACTTGCATGGTTTTAACGGGGGTATCGGCAACTACTATGGCAGCTTACAGTTTAAGTGAAGAAGTTAAAGCACCTACGCTTGCGCTTTTGCAGGCTTCGCAGATTGGCGTGCGTACTTATACCACTACCGACCCGGCACTTTTGGCTCAGCCGGATAAGGACGCCATTCTTGTTATGAGTTTCGGCACTACTTTCCCCGATACAAGGGCAAAAACCATTGAGGCAACCGTAAACGAAATTAAAGCCGCCCACCCGGGAACAAAGGTTGTGCTGGCATTTACTTCGCACATCATTATCGACAGGGTAAAAGCCAACGAAGGCCTTACGGTGCCGACACCGGAACAGGCTTTGGAACAGCTGAAAGCGGAAGGATACAACCGCGTTGCACTTACTTCGCTGGATGTAATTCCGGGTATGGAATATGCTTATAAAACAGCCGTTTACGATATGTATAAAACCCAGTTTAAAAAGATGACCATGGGCACGCCTTTAATGTACTGGATGGGGCAGGAAGGGCAGGCTGATGACGTGGAAGCAGCTATGGCGGCTATCGGTTCGCAGCTTCCCAAAATGGGCAAAAAAGATGCCGTGCTGGTAATGGCACATGGCACGCCCGACCCTTCCAACGCTTATTATGCCGTAATGCAGGATAGGCTTGACGCTTTATACGGCGGCAAAGTAATGATTTATACCGTTGAAGGCTGGCCGCGTCTGGAAAATGTTATTCCCAAACTGAAAGAAAAAGGCGTTAAAAACGTAACTTTAATGCCGCTGATGATGGTTGCGGGCGACCATGCCAACAACGATATGGCAGGCGATGAAGAAGATTCGCATAAAACCATTCTGAAAAAAGAAGGCTTTAAAGTAAACACCTACATTCACGGAATAGGCGAAAATAAAAACATGCGCAGTCTGTTTGTTGAGCATGCCAACGAAGCGTGGGACGCACTTGTTGCAGAAAAATAATTTAATAAAATTTACAGTTAGTGATATAATTTAAGTACAGCTATGCGGCTTTTGTGCCGCATAGCTAATTGTGCTTTTATAAAAATACTTATTTTAAGGAACACAGCCATGAAAAAATATTTGTTTATAACCGGTTTAATACTTTTAACGGCATTGTTTGCCCTTGCAGGATGCGGCAGCAGCAAAAGCAGCATGCCAAAAGACACCGCCGCCAAAATTACGGTAACTGACGATAACGGAAGAACAGTAAGCTTAAAAGACGTGCCGCAAAAAATCGTGCCGCTTTCCGCCTCTTTTTTGGAACCGCTGGAAAAGCTTGATGCAGGCCTTGCAGCCCGCGTGGCAGCAAAAACGGGCATCAGCGAAAAATATAAAGCGCTGCCGGAGGTAGGCAACGTTTATAATGTTAATATCGAAAAAGTAATTGCCGCTCAGCCTGACATGGTAATTTGCTATAAAGACATGAACGATAAATTCGTGCATAATTTTGAAGAAAATAATATTCCGGTTATAGTTTTGGAAATGCGTACTTATGCGCAGGTAAAAAATACCGTAAGCGTATTGGGCAAAATAACCGGCAATGAAGCAAAAGCAAAAGAACTTAACAAAGATATGGATGAACGCATTGCCGCCGTGAAGGCAAAAATGCCGCAGGAAAGCAAGCGCATTGCCATATTGCACAGCACGGCGCAGAACGTAACGGTGCAGCTTGAAGGCAGCATTGCGGGCAGTACGGCGCAGCTGCTGGGCTTTACCAATATCGCCGCAGGCAGCATGCCCTTGGAAAACAATTCTACGGCGGCGCCTTACAGTTTGGAAACACTCGTTGCCGCCAACCCTGATATTATTTACATTACCAGCATGGGCAAGCTGGAAACCGTGCAGGACGCCATGCTGAAAAGCATCGGCGCAAGCCCGGCATGGCAAAGCCTGGCGGCAGTGCGCAGCGGGCATGTTTACTTTTTGCCGCAGGAGCTGTTTTTGTTAAGCCCCGGCATAAAATACCCGCAGGCGGCAGAATATATGGCTAAATTAGCTTATCCGGAAAAATTTGAATAGGATTTTTGGTTATGAATGCTGTAAACGAACATAAAAAATTTGGTATGGCAATAGAAAAATGGCGCGTTTTAATGCTTGCGGCATTTGCTGTTTTGGCGGCAGGCGGTTTTTTGTGCAGCGTGCTCAGCGGCGCGGTGGCAATACCGGTATCTGCCCTGGGCGATATTTTAAACGGCGGCGGGGATAATGCCAGCCGGCAGATTTTGCTGAACATACGCCTGCCAAGAGCCATTGTGGCAGCGCTTGTGGGCATGAACCTTGCCGTCAGCGGCGCGGTATTGCAGGCGGTAATGAAAAATCCGCTGGCAGACCCTCATATTATCGGCATTTCTTCCGGCGCGGGGCTGGCAGGTATTTTTGTTATAGTCCTGTTTCCGGCGTTGGAATATTTAATTGTACCAACTGCGTTTTGCGGCGCCATGCTTGCTGCAGCCTGCATTTATATTCTGGCGTGGAAAAACGGCATCCGCCCGCTGCGTATTGTGCTGGCAGGCGTTGCTGTATCAAGCTTTCTGGGCGCTGGTATTTCGGCCATACTTGTGCTTTACAGCGACAGGGTACACGGCGCGCTGATGTGGATGGTGGGCGGCCTTGCGGCACGTTCCTGGCCCCATGTTGAAATTATACTGCCCTATGCGGTTATTGGGTTTATACTTGCGGTTTGCGGGGCGCGCTATTTAAACATTTTGCAGCTTGGTGATGATGTAGCCAAAGGGCTTGGCGTAAATGTTGAGCTTGTGCGGCTTGTTTTTACGGCTATCGGCGCGCTGCTTGCGGCAAGCGCAGTTTCCGTTGCCGGGCTGCTCGGGTTTGTGGGGCTTATTGTTCCGCATACGGTGAGGCTTTTAACAGGCTCGGACTACCGCTTTTTAATTCCGTCGTCTGCACTTTTGGGCATAGCCGTTGTAACCTACAGCGATACGCTGGCCCGTGTGGCTTTTGCACCGCTTGAACTGCCGGTGGGCATTTTTATGGCGGCGCTCGGCGCACCTTTCTTTTTGTTTTTACTGAGAAAGGAGTTGTAAAATGGCTTCTGTTTCGGTACAAAATTTAAGCATTGCCATAGGCAAAAACACTATTTTGCAAAATATTAATATAAACTTCCGCGAAGGAAAACGTACTGCCATTATAGGCCCAAACGGCTGCGGCAAATCAACGCTTTTGCGGGCTGTGGCAGGGTTAAACCGCAATTACAGCGGCAAAGTGCTGTTAAACGGCGCCGATATGAAAAATATGCCGCGGCGCAAAATTGCGGAATTGCTTGCCATTTTGCCGCAGGGCGTAACGGCTCCGGCCGATTTAACGGTGCGCGAGCTTGTTGCCTGCGGGCGTTTTCCGTACCGCTCGCTTTTTAAGCGCGAAGGCAAAAACGATGCGGAAATTATTGAAACCGCCATGCAGAAAACGCATATTGCGCATCTTGCAGGGCGTTTTGTGGCAACACTTTCCGGCGGTGAACGCCAACGTGCGTGGATTGCTATGGCACTGGCACAGCAGCCGCAGATTCTTTTGCTTGACGAACCAACAACTTACCTTGATATTGCGCACCAATTGGAAATTATGCAGATTATTACCGAACTTAACGCGCAGGAAAACATGACGGTTATTATGGTAATACACGATATAAACCACGCACGGCTTTATGCGGATGACGTTGTTATAATAAAAAACAAGAGCGTTTTTGCAGGCGGCTGCCCGGCAGAAATAATTACTCCGCCCAATCTGGCGGAAGTTTTTGGCGTTGAAGCCGCAGTATACAAAAACGGCGCGCAGGATGAAGTAATTTTTCCTTTTGCGTTAAGGAACAAATAATATGATAGAAATTATTAATTTAAAAAAGCAATTTAAAACAAAAGGCAAAAACGGCGGCAAAACGGTTAAAACAGCCATAGATAATTTAAGCCTTACAATAAATGACGGAGAAATTTTTGGCCTTTTGGGACCTAACGGGGCAGGCAAAACAACGCTTGTAAGCATGCTGGCAATGCTTATGCGCCCCTGCGGCGGCGAGATTTTATATGACGGCAAAAACGCTTTTGCCAACGAAACCTTTGTAAAATCGCAAATAGGCGTGGTGCCGCAGCACATTAATTTTGACCAGGATTTAACCGTATGGGAAAACATGGAGCTGCACGGGCGGCTGCATCATCTGCCCGAAAAAGAGCGCCATGCCCGCATAGATGAACTGCTGGAGTATGTTGGCTTGCAGGAGCGGCGCAGAGAAAGCATTAAGGCGCTTTCAGGCGGAATGAAGCGCCGCCTTTTGATAGTGCGCGCGTTAATACACCGCCCGAAAGTGCTGTTTCTGGACGAGCCGACCGTTGCGCTTGACCCGCAGGTACGCCGCCGCATATGGGATTTAATACGCACCCTGCACCGCGAAGGCGTAACCGTTGTGCTTACAACCCATTATATAGAAGAAGCCGAAAATTTATGCGGCAGGGTTGCCGTTATAAACGACGGCAGGCTGGTAAAAACAGGCAGCCCCACGGAACTTGGCAGCTTTACGGCCGAATGGGACGCAGACGGCGCAAGGCAGTACCGCTTTTTTGCGCAGCGCAGCGAAGCGGCGGCTTTTGCGGCAGAGCTTGACAGCGCCGCCTTTATACGCCGCACCAATCTGGAAGATGTATTTATAGAACTGACGGGAAGGGCAATAAAATGATACAGGATATAGCAACGGTATTTTGGCGCGACTGGATTGTGCTGCGCCACAGACTGTTAAAATTTATCTTAAGCCGCATGGTCGCGCCGGTGCTTTATATGGTGGCTTTCGGCTGGGGCCTTGCCCGCAGTGTTAACACGGGCGGCGGTTCATACCTCGATTTTATCGTGCCGGGCATTTTGGCGTTAAATTCCATGAACATTGCCTTTAACAGCCTTACGCCGCTGTGCACGGAAAGGGTATACCATAAATCTCTTGAAGAATACCTGCTGGCGCCTATTTCCGCCTCCGGGTTTATAATTGGCAAAATTTTGGCGGCAGTGCTGCGCGGGCTCATTTCGTCGTCAATTATTGTAGTGCTGGCATGGCTTTTTGGCGCAAAACTTGCCCTTACGCCTTTGTTTATAGCAGTTTTGGCGTTAAACTGCGTAATTTTTGCCGAAGCAGGTTTTTGCGCAGCCCTTATAGTACGCAATTTTGAAGACATGGCGCGCTTTAACACATACCTGCTTTTGCCAATGTCTTTTTTATGCGGCACCTTTTTTAAAACCGACAGGCTGCCGCACGCCGCAGCGTTTGTTATAGAGCTTTTGCCTTTAACGCACGCCAGCAGCCTTTTGCGTGCCATTAACAGCGGCGCGCCATTCAACATAACTTCGGCGGCAATACTGCTTGTTTATGCGGCGCTGCTTTTTGGCGCCTGCCACTATATTTATAAAAGCTTAAAAAACCAATAAAAATAAACCCCGTACACATACGGCAAATAAATTGCTGCTGTATGTATGCGGGGTTAAATTTTTTAATAAACTAAACGTCAGGCCTGGCAAGAACCTTAACCGGGTTCCAGCGTTCACTTCTGTAATACCAGTACAGGCAGGCAACGGTAAACACCCACGTAATGGGGTATACCCAGGCCACGCCGTCCGCAGTGGGGTTAAAATACATAATTAATTTTAATACGCCTATGCGGATAACGCACATATTTACCAGAATAATAATCATCGTCGGCAAAGTACTGCCGCTGCCGCGGATTGACGAAGCAAGCACCTCGAGGAAAACATATAAAAAGTAAAACGGCATAATAACAAAGGCAATGCTGCTGCCGATAGCGATAACCTCGGCGTCGTCTGTAAACATGCCAAAAGCAAAATCTGCAAAAAACAGCACCAGGCTGATGCTTACTGCAGTAACCGCAAGGCCGAAATAAATGGAAATGGCAGTTCCGCGCTTGCTGCGCATAATTTTGCCAACGCCAACATTCTGGCTGATAAAGGTGGAGCAGGCCTGCCCAAGTGCCATAATTGGCAGGTAAATAACGTTTTCTACCTTAAAATAAGCTGCGTAAGCCGCAATACTGTTTACGCCCAGCCCGTTAATATTGGTTTGCACAACAATGTTCGAAAGCGTAATTACAATGGTTTGAATGGCTGCCGGTATGCCAATGCGGAAAATCTCCCGTGCCAGCAGCAAATCAAGGGTAATCTTTTTAAAACGCAGGCAGTAGCGCGCGTCCATATTATATAAATGGTAAATTACAAGCCCTGCTGCCAGCGTCTGCGAAACAACTGTTGCCATGGCAGAACCGGAAATGCCGAAGTTCCAGTAATATACAAACAAAAAATTGCCTATAACATTGGCTATGCCGCCTATAAGCTGATAAATCATCGGCGAAAGCGAATTGCCCAAAGCCCTTAAAATGCCGCTGCCAACGTTATAACTTACAATGGAAAACAGGCTCAGCATAAACAGGCGGATGTAAACCGTGCCCCAGTGCATAATTTCGGGCGGAGTGTTCATCAGCTCCAAAACAGTTGGCGCAAATATTATGCCCAGTATGGTAAACACAATAGAAAATATGATGGTAAGCCCCGCCGTGCAGTGAACAACGCGGCTGAGATTTTCAAACTCGCCGCGGGCAAATTCGCGTGCGGCTATAACCCCTATGCCAACGGAAAGACCGATAAAAAAGCCCAGTATAATGATGATAATAAAAGTGCTGGCGCCTACCGCGGCGGCCGCATCCTTACCCAAAACACGCCCGACAAAAATTAAATCGACCGTGCTGTAAAGCTGCTGAATTAAACTGCCCGCAAAAAGCGGCAGCGAAAACCAAAACAGCTGCCTGCCGATAGGCCCGTGCGTTAAATCCTTGGTTTTATTTTTAGTACTGGTTAAAGCAGGCATTATTTAGCTCCTGTAAAATAAAAATTGCTGCCCAAAAACAGCCGCTACCGTTAGTGTAGCCGTAAACAACAGGCTTGTCAATACTGTACATGGTATGGCAGCAGTGTAAAATAAATTTAACAACAAAGCTGTTTTAATATAAAAATGCAAACAACTTTGCATAAATTTTCAAACAAAAATTTTTAAAAACCGCTTGCGTATGGTATAATAAAAGTGTAAAATCTCGCTGGGGGGAACTGCGCTTCGCGCAGAAACTAAAAAGAGAACCTGACGAGTAATTTCCTCCTCCACGTAACAACGGGGGAGGTATTTTTATGAAAAAGAATTTACGCTCTAAAATTTTGTTGTGCGTTTTGGCTGGCGGAGTACTGGCGGCAAATACGGCATTGGCGGCAACTGGTGAAGGTTATGTTTATGATGAAAGTTTTAGTAGTGGAAAACATGAGATAAAAAATAAAGAGGTATATGCTGAGTCTACAGGAGGTACTCAACCTCATGCAGTAGGTGTATATGCTAAAGACAGTAATGTTTTGCTTGATAATGTTGATATAACAGCAAAAGCTGCTGGTGATGGTACTCAAGTGAGGGTTGAAGCTAAAGGTATTTATGCTCATTATAACAGTAATATTACTATTACTGGTGGCACTATCAATGTAGAGGCAAAAGGGAGTAAAGATGGTAAAAATGATAATGCTTATGCAATTTATGCTTGGAATGGTAATGTAACGATAAATAGTAATAATATAGAAATTAATGGTGATATATATAATGATGCAACAGAGGGGCTTACAAGTACAATTGATATAATTTTGAATGGCAAGAATGCTGTAATCAACGGCAATATCCAAGAAGATTATAGTACTAATGGCTCTATTAATGTGGCTTTATCAAACGGGGCTATATGGAATATTAATGGTAATAGATCTGAAAATATTATTACGAATTTATCACTGAATAATGGTATTATAAACAGGTATGATGATAATACTTCATTCTATATTGAACATTACTCCGGTACGGGCGATATTAATTTTAAAGCGCAGGATACTGATAACAACGGTGTTTTAGATTTTACCAATACCGGTGATGTAACTATTGAAAGTGCAGAAGCAGGTTCCTCTGTTAATTTAGGTGTAATTAATAATACAGTAAATACACTTGATATTGAAAAAACGGAAGAAAATTTAAATGCTATTGCTAATAAAATTTACTATACGAACCATTCAGATGGGAATATATCAGGTTCGGTAAAAATTGCAGAAGGACTTATTACTCCGGAAGTAAGCGGCGATTTGTTGTTTTATGAAGATAATAGCAATGGGCATACTGCCGGGCAGGGTTATGCTGCTAATGTAAAACAAAACAGCAGTACAACAACGATTGATAACATTAAAAATATCGCCGCAACTGCCATTGTTGCTTGGCGGCAGGAAGACAGCACCTTAAGCCAGCGCCTTGGTGAGCTGCGTGAGAGCGATGGCGGGCAGGGCATTTGGGTGCGTATGAGCCGCGGCGAATTTGAATATGACGGCGAATACAAAAACCAGTATAACTTCTTCCAGATGGGTTATGACTGGGCGGCAGGCAGCTGGCATTACGGCGCGGCAGTAAGCCATAATGACGGACAGACAACCTACACCCACGGCGATGGCGAAAACCGCAGCACATCTTTAAGCCTGTACGGCACCTGGCTGGGCGATAAAGGTCATTATGCCGATATCGTACTTAAACAGGGCAGGTTAAGCAACGATTTTGACATCTACACCGAAGCAGGGCACACCAGCGGCGATTATGATGCGTGGGGTACCAGCTTAAGCGGCGAATACGGCATGAAAGTAGACCTTGATGACGGCTGGTATGTAACGCCGCAGGCACAGCTTACCTTAATGCGTATCGGCGGCGAAGATTATACCACCAACAACGGTATCAAAGTTAATCAGGACAGCCTTGAAAGCGCAGTAGGGCGCGTAGGCTTTGAAGTAGGCAAACGCATCAGCGACAGCGGCAGCATTTACGTCAAAGCAAGCCTGCTGCACGATTTTGCAGGCAGTGCCGATACTTATTTAAGCCATAAAGGTTTAACAAACAGTTATCATCAGGATATTGGTGACACCTGGTGCGAAGCAGGAATTGGCTTTAACTACAAAACAAGCGAAAACAGCTATGTATATGCCGATGTAGTAAAAACCTTCGGCGACGATGTTGAAACACCGTGGCAGTGGAATGCCGGCATGCGCTGGACCTTCTAAATAACAAATAAAGCGCGTTTCCGTAAATTCGGAAGCGCGCTTTTAGTATCTTTACAGTTTTATATTTTTCTGTTACAATATGCAGACAAATGTGCTGCCATAACGGTAGGCGGTTAGCCCTCTGCGGAGGGACTGTGACCCTTCGATGATATAGAAATCCGGCTTGAGCCGGAAATACTATGAAGGAGGGGATAGCGTGGATATTTTAGCATTGTTAATAACCTTTACTGGTTATACAATAGCTGTATTTTCCTTGGGCTATACCCTTGGGAAAGATATTGCCCGCAAAAACAAGTAAACCGCCACAGCCCTTCAATTGTGACGGTTTACTTTAAACTATAAGCAATATTTTGGGCTAACCGTCTATCGGCAGCCTTTTGTGTCTCTATTGTTATTATAACAAACATAGCGCAAAAGTCAAATAAAGCGTTAAGTGATTTGATTTTGCGCAGTAAACAATTCTTTACAGCCCGCTGTCCAAAAAGGCGCGCAGTTCTTTTTCTTTCATGCCGCCGATATGCGATTTGGTAATGGTGCCGTACTTGTCAACAATGTAGGAGGCCGGTATGCCCTGCAAGCCGTAGGCTTTAACAATGGCGTTTTTGTCGCCCCAGTACATTGGGTAGGCAAAGCCGCTTTCGCCTGCATATTTTTCGTAATCGCTGCGCGAATCATCAATGCTTACGGCAAAAAACTCAATTTTATCTTTGTAATCCGGGTAAATTTTGTTCATTTCGGGCATTTCCTGCATACAGGGGCCGCACCAGGTTGCCCAGAAGTTTACAAACACTGTTTTGCCGCGCAGAGAAGAAAGTTTTACTTCTGTGCCGTCCATGGCGGTTACGGTAATATCCGGCGCTTCGGTGTTAACTGATTGTGCGGCGGCTTCGTTAATGTTGCCTGCCTGGTAATGTGTCCACACAAGTGCTGCGCCAATGCCTACAACGGCTGCGGCAGCGGTAATGAGCAAGAATTTTTTTAAAGTAAACATTTAACCACTCCTAAAATTTAGTTTTAAAATTTATAGCCCCTTCAGGGCAGATTTTTTTACATTCGCCGCAGTTGATGCACTCGCGGTCATTTACTTTTTGGCAGTCCATTTTGCAGAAACGCACGCAGGCATTGCAGCCGGTGCATTTTGCTTTATCTACCGTAATGCCAAAGGCAGAAAGTTTGTTAAACAGGCCGTACCATGCGCCGAGCGGGCATAAAAAGCGGCAGAACGGGCGGTAAATAAATACGCACGCGCCCAAAATTACAAGCATTAATAAAAACTTCCAGCCAAATAAAAGCCCAATGCCGTCACGCAAGTTTGCGTTAAGTGCCAACAGCGGCAGCCCTGCTTCCAGTGTGCCTGCGGGGCAGATGTATTTGCAGAACGCCGGTGCGCCCACGCCGTCCTGCCACCAGAAGTATACCGGCAGGAGAAGCACAAAGATAACGGCAACGGCATATTTCAGCAGGCTCAGCTTTTGCGTAAAGGCGTTTTTACGCAGCTTGGGCGAAGGGATTTTGTATAACAAATCCTGCACCAGCCCGAAGGGGCAGAGCCAGCCGCAGATAACGCGCCCTAAGCACAGCGCGAATAAAAGCAGAAGCCCCAACGTAAAACGGAAACTTTAACGCCGTGCCAGCAAGGGTGCTTTGCAGCGAGCCTATGGGGCAGGCACCCAGCGCGCCGGGGCACGAATAGCAGTTTAATACCGGCACGCATACGCTTTTGGGCTGCGCCTGCCAGATGCGCCCGGTGATAAAGCCCGGCAGGTTGGCGTTATGCAAAAGCGCCGATAAAATCTGAACAACGCCGCGCCTAACCAATGCCGATGCACTCCAGGCAGATTAAAATTGCTTTGTTCAGCACTTCCATATATTCTTTTTGGTAAATGCCGGCCGCCAGAAACGCAGCGGCAAGCAGCCAAAAATATTTTCATTTCATCACCTCTATTATTATACAATAGCCTGCGCATACAGTACAAGGCGCGCGGATAAAGAAAATATTAAAAATGCCGCGGCAATACGCGCCGCATAACTTATTGAAATGCCCGGCACGTTGTAGTATAATAATTAAATGTATTATGGTAAATTACCAGTTAAATTTTTAGGAGGAATCAGTTATGTCCGGACATTCTAAATGGGCTAATATCAAACACAAAAAAGGCAAAGCCGATGCTGCGCGCGGTAAAATTACCACCAAAATCGGCAGAGAAATTACCATTGCTGTGCAGATGGGAGGCCCTGACCCTACCGGCAATATGAGATTAAAACTGGCACTCAGCAAAGCTAAGGCCAACAATATACCGAAAGACAACATTCAGCGTGCCATTAAAAAAGGACAGGGCGCTGCCGAAGGCGGCAACTACGAAGAAATTACCTACGAAGGCTACGGCCCGGCAGGCGTTGCCGTTATGGTATCCACTCTTACCAACAACCGCAACCGCACCGCTGCCGATGTGCGCCACGTATTCAGTAAATCCGGCGGCAACATGGGCGAAACCGGCTGCGTAAACTGGATGTTTAAACGCAAAGGCGTATTTACTATCGACGGCGAGGAAAACGAAAGCCTGACCGAAGACGATTTGATGATGATTGCCCTTGACGCTGGCGCCGAGGACGTTAAGAGCGAAGAAGGCGGCTTTGAAATCATTACCCAGCCGGAAGATTTTGACGCTGTTGAAAAAGCGCTTGCCGACAACAACGTTGAAGTTGCCATGGCAGAAATCACCATGATTCCGGATACTATGGCAGAGCTTGACGAAGAAGGCGTTGCCAAAGTGCAGAAAATGCTTGATTTGCTGGATGACCTTGATGACGTGCAGGATGTATACACCAACGCAGACCTGCCGGATGATGATGAAGAATAATTGATTTTTTAGGGGGCAGGCTTAAAAGGCCTGCCTGCTTTATATAAGACGGGAGTTTTGTTATGCTGGCAATCGGAATTGACCCGGGCACGGCAATCTGCGGCTTCGGGCTGGTTGAAATGATTGGCAACAGGCTGCGGCCGGTGCATTACGGCGCAGTGTTTACGGATAAAAATATGCTGCCGGAGATGCGGCTAAAAAAGATTTACGACGGGCTTACGGAACTGATAGACACCTATCACCCGGATATTATGAGCGTGGAGCAGCTCTTTTTTAACCGCAACGTAACAACGGCTATCAGCGTAGGGCAGGCGCGCGGAGTTGTGCTTTTAACCGCCGCCAACCGCGGGCTGCCTGTTATGGAATTTACGCCGATACAGGTTAAACAGGCCGTTGTAGGCTTTGGCAGCGCCAATAAAGAACAGGTGCAGTTTATGGTGCAGCATCTTTTAAACCTGCGCGAAAAACCCAAGCCTGACGACGTTGCCGACGCGCTGGCGATTGCCGTTTGCGGGCTGCATACGGCGGCAACAAGAAGATGGACGGAGTTAAAGTAAATGATTGGTTCAATAAAAGGCAAAGTTGCAGAACTGGCAAATGAATATTGTTTGATAGAAACGCCGGGCGGGGTAGGCTACCGCGTGTTTATGCCTTCGGCCAATCTGGCGGCGCTTTCCCTTGGCAGCGAGGTGCGCGTGCATACTTATACTTCCGTGCGCGAGGACGCCATTTTGCTGTTTGGTTTTCTGCAAAAGCAGTATTACGATTTATTCGTGCTGTTAATAGCTGTCAGCGGCGTTGGGCCTAAAGTGGCGCTGGGCATTTTATCGGCTGTAAAGCCGGATGATTTTTATATGGCGGTGCAGAACCGTGATATGAAAGCGCTGACCAAGCTGCCGGGCATTGGCAAAAAAACAGCGGAAAGGCTGCTTTTGGAGCTGAAGGATAAAATTTCCGGCGGGGATGAAATTATTGATACGGTATTTTACCCGCAGGGCGGCGATGTGCCCGAAACGGCAGTGGGCGAAGCCATTGAGGCTTTGCAGGCGCTTGGTTATAGTAACAGCGAGATTGTACCGGCACTGAAAACCGTTGAAGGCTACGAAAAAATGCCGTGCGAAGAAATTATTAAACATGTGCTTAAGGTATTTGCCGGGAGGAAATAATGAACGAGCAGGAAAGAATTATTACCGGCAGGGAACAGGATGCCGACGGCTGGCAGTACAGCCTGCGTCCGCGCCGTCTTGCCGAATATATCGGGCAAAACCAGGTAAAACAGAATATGCAGGTTTTTATAAAGGCGGCGGCAGAGCGCGGCGAAGCGCTTGACCATGTGCTTTTGTTCGGGCCTCCGGGCCTTGGCAAAACCACGCTTGCCAACATTATTGCCAACGAGCTTAACGTAAACATCCGCA
>OHQQ01000657.1_pt1 | contig 21011 bp, 12 predicted proteins | sample 1578211 | NCBI WGS metagenome assembly OHQQ01 (sample SAMEA3879539, study PRJEB24766) | human gut metagenome | biome: human-associated habitat; feature: feces | place: USA | collected 1985/1987
GGAAGCGCGTATCCCGGACAATGAGGGAAAGCAGCCGCTCGATACACCAATCCGGGAAGACGGAGAGAATGCATATTTCGCGTCGCTTCCAGTCAAGAGCATGGTACAGTATATGAAAGAGGCAAAGATCCCGGCGCGCGTTTCCTATACAGCCGGAACTTTTGTCTGCAACGATATCATGTACCGTGTCCTCTACATGATCGATAAGGAATATCCACATATGAGGGGCGGATTTGTCCATGTCCCATACTTACCGGAGCAGACGCTTGATCTGCCGGAGGGAACACCGAGCATGCCTGCGGAGATGATCGCAAAGGCATTAGCGTGCGGCATCCGGGCGATCGTTGAGAACGAGGTAGATGTGAAGACGATCAGTGGGGAGACGCACTGACCTGGTGCACATGACAACGTGAGTGTGTGACAACCGGCAATTATAAAAAAGAATATCATGAAAAACGAAAAATGCCGGAGTGGTGCAAAAAGATGTGTGCCACTCCGGTTTTTTATATGACACACTTATTTAACGCTTTCTTCACATAACCATCACATTGCAATCAGCTGTTCTTTAGGTTGCAATGTTATTTTTGTATTGTCAAAACGGAGCGCATGAGTATGGAAAGTGAGGAAGGCAATGAGAAAACCAGGAAAAAGAATGGCAAGTGTGATCGCCAGCATCGCAGCAGTCTGTGTGATGACCGGCGGAATCGGATATCAGGCTGCAGTATCCGGAGCACAGACGGACAGTACGGAAAATAGTGTAAAAGCTCAGAATACAGACCAGCAGGAGAGTACAGACGGCTCTTTTTCGGAAGAAGGTACCACGCAGATCGGCACGGTCAGCCAGATGCCGGAATTTACGGTAAATGCAGTCACAATGACCGTGGAAGAAGTCTATGCTTCATCCGGGGATACCGTGAGCAAAGGGGATGCCCTGTTTAAACTGACGGATGAGAGCATGGAAGCGGCAAAATCAGATTACGAAGATGCCATCAGTGATGCCGAGAATACATTAAAAACAGCCGAGGCGAATCTTGCAAGCGGAAAACTTTCTGCGGAGAGCACAAAGCAGGACGCCGATCTGACAGCTCAGACCGCAGCGGACAGTTATCAGGCACAGGTAGATGCGCTAGATGCCGCAGTGGAAGAAAAAAAAGAAGCCTATGATGAGGCGGTAGAGCAGATTTCGGAATATCAGACGAAGATCGATAACAATGATTACTATGTGGAGTGTGCGATTGATGAAAAAAAGGATGCAGTTGATGCAGCGACAACAGCATTAGCGCAGGCACAGGATACGCTGACACAGGCACAAAATTCGGATAATAGTGCAAGTCAGGCGGTATCGACGGATTTAACTTATATCAAGGCGCAGATCGAGGCGGGAGCGGATTCGGATACATTACTTTCTGTTGTACAGCAGGCAATGGATGATTATACGACGAGGGAGCAGCAGTCGGATACGCTGACACAGGCACAGCAGTCTGCAGATGCTGCACAGAGTACACTCGAACAGGCACAGAAGGAATTTGACTCCGCGGTCGAAACTTACAATAAAAATGTGGAAGAAACCAACACTAAAATTACGGAACTGACGGATAGTCTGGATGATTTAAAATCTGACTATGAACAGGCAGAGCGTGATGCGACAACGCAGAAAGCAGAACTGCAAAATGAATATGACACTGCAGTGGTGGAAGGAAAATATGCGGGAAGTACCTATGAATCGACCGTCTCGGAACTGGAGAGTGCAGTGGAGTCCGCGCAGGATACACTTGATACATTAAAAGAGGAACAGACAGCACTTCTTGCATTAGAAAATGGTGTTGTTACGGCGGATGAAGATGGAACGATCGCGGCAGTGCCTTATGAGGCAGAAGATACGCTGCAGTCAGGTACTGCGTTTGCGCTGTATTGTGATACACAGACGATCATGATTTCCGTGGAAGTGCCACAGGAGAATATCGCACAGGTTGGCGTCGGCGATGAGGTATCTGTCATGATAGCAGGAAACCGGGATGGAGCAGTGACAGGAACTGTCTCATCGATCGCATCTTCGGCAACGACCGGAGGCAGTGTTTCGAATGTTACTTATGCAGTGATCATTTCAATTGATAATTCGGATGGAAGACTTGGTTCTGGTTCTTCCGCAACCGTTACATTTCAGGGAGAGCAGGAGGAAAAAACAGAATGAAAAAGAAAAAAGTGACAGTAGTTCTTTCATTGGGCGCAGCAGCACTTCTTTTGATCGGAGGGATCAGCGTATATGCACATCAGACTTCGGACAGCGGCGAATCAGAAACGGTTTATAAAGAAACGACAGCAGAATATGGAACGCTTACCGTCGGGATTACAGAGAGTGGAAGTGTGACAATCGGAAGCATTTCACAGGATATGGATGAAGATATCAGTACGTCTTCAAATTCTGGCAGCAGCCAGACAAGTGGAACCCAGACAACAGGAACATCCACCAATAATTCATCGGTGGTACTGGAGGTAGAGGAAGTGTATGTTTCAGTCGGACAGCAGGTAAAAGCGGGCGATGCACTGTTAAAGCTGACAGATGAGAGCATTGAAAAATACAGGAAAAAATTAAAGGAAGCTGTGACGGAGGCTTCGGCAGATTATAACTCTGCAGCACTCAGTTCGGCAAAAGAAAAGGTAAGTGCGAACTATTCTTATAACTTAAGTGTGGCGGAGGGAAGTGTTGCACAGGAAGAATATGAGGCAACCATCAGTGAACTGCAGGATGCGGTGGATGAGGCCCAGGAGGCAGTGGATGAGTCACAGGCACTTCTTACCTATTATCAGGAAATGATCGACAGTGGAATGGATTTAAGTGAGTCACTTGCAGATGAGCAGGAAAATTATGACAAACTGTACAATAAATTAAAAGCGGCAAAGAGTGCATACACTACAAAATCCGTGGAGGCAGAGAAAAAATACAAAGAGGCAATGTTATCCTACGAAAATGCAGACAGCCAGTATTCCGCAGATGTGACAGGCGTGGATGTATCAGTGGATACGGCGCAGGACACGTTGACAGATGCCAAAGAGGCTTTATCTGAATTTGAGATATTTGTCGGAGATGGCACAATCTATTCGGATTATGACGGCATGATCATGTCGGTCGGATATGAGGCAGGAGATGATCTATCCACAAGTACGAGCATAGTGACATTTGCGGATACAGATGCAGTGACGATGACGGTATCCGTTTCCGAGGAGGATATCTCTGAGATCGCAATCGGGGACGAGGTCATGATCGAACTGAATGCCTACGAGGATCAGACGTTTTCCGGAGAAGTTGAAAGTATTGATACTTCCGTATCGAGCGGTTCTTCTACGATTTCTTATAATGTGACGGTAAAAATAAATGGTGACGTGGACGGTATTTACACGGATATGACCGGAAATGTGACATTCATTGAAAAACAGGTGGCAGACGTTGTCTATGTTTCTAATAAAGCGATCATCAACGAGGGAACGGTTTCTTATGTGAAAGTCAAAGACAGTGATGGAACCATTGAGAAAAAAGAGGTGACCACCGGATTTTCCGATGGCGTCAATGTGGAGATCACGGAGGGACTTTCCGAGGGAGAGACGGTTCTGATAGAAAGTCAGGTGACGGGCGAATGAAACCATCGGAATTATTAAGACTTGTCTGGATCAATATTACCCAGAATAAATTTAAAACAATCATGACGTCGATCGGTATCATTGTCGGCGCGGCAACGATCGTGATGGTGATTGCCATCGGAAAAGGCGGTCAGGAGGATGTGGCAGATCAGTTTAAAAACTTAAATGCAGGTGCAATCGATATTTCCTATGACGGCGGTGATAAAAACCGTGGTGGAAATCAAAGTTCCGATGACTCCTCAGACTCAGGAATGATGATGATGCCTTCCGGCAGCGGTGCACCATCCGGCAGCAGTTCATCGGGAGGGTCAGGGGCTTCCGGTGGACCTTCGGGAGGATTTACGGGCGGTGGCGACTCTTCCGGCGGTGGACCGTCGGGTGGCCCCGGAGGTGGAAATGGTGGTGACGGAGGCGGCATGCCGGGTGACATGGGTGGCTTCTTTGGCGGCGGCAGTGATATGGAAGACCGCATGAACCAGGAAAATATCACGTTAGATGAAGATGACGTGGACGATATTGAAACTTTTGTCTCCGGGATCTCAGCGGCAACGATCTCCTATATGACAAGGTCTACCGTGGATGGCGGTGATCTCGATGAGGCACAGACCTACTCGATCGCCGGAGTCAAGGACAGCTATGCAGCTATCAGTAATCTCAGTCTTGCAGTCGGAGATTTTATCACAGAATCCGATGATGAGAATAAAGAAAAAGTCTGCGTGCTAGGCGCTTCTATTGCGGAAGAGATCTTTGGAAGTGCAATCGATGCATATGGCAGTGTGATCTATATCGATGACCGATCTTATGTGGTAAACGGGGTGCTTTCTTCTATGGGTACGGTGGCTTCCGGTATCAGCCCGGATGATTCCGTTTTCATTCCGTATGCGACCGGGGTGAAATATTTAGTGGGAACGAATGTAAGTCCGACTATCACCGTGATCGCGGAGGATGTAAGCAATGTGTCCGGTGTCACGGAGGAGATCACGGAAGTGCTTGCAACTTCCTATCCGAATGCAGAATTTACCTTTGAGGATGCGGGAAGCAAGATGGAAGCTGCATCGGCGTCCAATGAGATATTGACGATGCTTCTGATGGCTATGGCAGCCATTGTATTTGTGGTCGGTGGTATCGGCATCATGAACGTATTGTTTGTATCTGTCAAAGAGCGCACCAATGAGATCGGTATTTTAAAGGCAATCGGCTGCTCCCAGAGGAATATTTTGTTTGAATTTTTAGCGGAGGCGGCTGCAATCAGTCTGATCGGCGGCGTGCTTGGCATTGTGGCAAGCCTGCTCGTCACTCCGGTGGCACAGTATCTTGGTGTGCGTGTTGAACTGACACCGGCAGCATTCCTGATTGCACTGCTGTTTGCACTCATCACGGGAACACTGTTTGGATTCTATCCGGCGTATAAGGCGTCGAAACTGGTGCCGGTGGAGGCGCTGGGGGCAGAGTAAAAGAGGGAAAGGTTTAAGGCGGTTGATGAAGAAGAAAGTAACGATTGTGGTTGTAATTGTATTAGTGATTGTACTTATTGCGGCATGTGTGATGTGGCGGATAGGTGGAGTTGAGACGGAAAGTGCGCTGGGGGATCATCAGAAGTATGTCTATGCGTATGTTTCGTCGATTGAGGGGAATGAAGTTACTTATATGGAAGTGGATGAGTCGGTGGCGAAGGCGGCGGAAGAACGGGCGAAGGAGAAGACAAAGGCGGAAGATGGTGCCGGTTCGGACAGTACAGGTCAGGGTGATAAAAGTGATGGCGGCACAGGTTCAGCAGGTCAGAGTGATAAGAATGATGACGGCACAGATTCTACAGGTCAAAGCGATAAGAGCGGTAGTACGGGTTCAGACGGGGATAAATCTGGTATGGGAACACCACCGGATATGGATGGATCATCCGGTGGAGATCAGACGCCTCCGGATATGAATGATACAACGACCGGTCAGGAAGAGACATCTTCTGATATGAGCAGTAGTACATCAAACGATCAGGACAGTACAGAGCAGTCCGGTCAGATGCAGATGCCGCCCGACATGGACAGCACCGAGATGCCGCAGGGCGCACCGGGCGGCATGTCCGATATGACAGGCGAGACAGTCACAACTATGATACCTGTTGGCGTAACCGTACATACAACATCTGACACTACGACCACCTTCTCACGCCTTGCCTCAGGTGATCTGCTAAAAATATTGGTAGAAACAGATAGTGACGGCAACGAAGTGATCGAAGAAATCTGGATGTTACAGTAACGTAACGGCAGCATGGCTGATTGCAAAACTCATCAAAAACTGAAAATAATTGTGAAACCAGTGCCAGTTTCACAATATCACAAAAGTAAAGCTGAGTTTTACAATCAGTCACGCGATCCATACACACAGAAAGGAGCACACATGGACGCAGCACAAATCCTAAAACCATTTGCAAATGAACATATACTGGCAGACACAAAAGAAACTGCCACAGCAGAACACACATCCGTGATCATCACCATGCAAAATGTCAACAAATCCTACAAGATGGGATCTGGTTCCCTGCATGTATTAAAAGACATTTCCCTGACCGTCGAACAGGGAGAATACCTTGCCATCTTAGGGCCATCCGGTTCCTGCAAAAGTACCCTGATGAATATCATCGGCTGCATGGATGTCTTAGACGAGGGAACCTATAACCTTGACGGTGTGGAGATCGAAAAGGCAAAGGAAAAAGAACTGACTAATATCCGCAACCAGAAGATCGGATTCATTTTCCAGAAATATCATCTGATTCCGACCTACAATGTACTTCAGAATATCGTCATGCCGCTTTTGATGCGTGGAATGACCTTGAAGGATGCAAGAGATGCCAGCATGGATACCATTGCAATGTTAGGGCTTGCAGAGCGTATCGACCACAAACCGAATGAGCTTTCCGGCGGTCAGCAGCAGCGTGTTGCAATCGCGCGTGCCTTGGTCGGACAGCCGACGATCCTCTTAGCAGATGAGCCGACCGGAGCCTTAGACCGTAACAGCGGAAAAGAAGTGCTGAAACTATTTCAGTGTCTGAGTGATATGGGAAATACGATCGTCATGATCACGCATGATTTAAGCGTTGCCGAACATGCGAAGAGAGTGGTACGTATCGTGGATGGGGAACTCTATGAAAATTAGAGGTGGTTTTCATCTGTCCTGTGTGGTATGTTAATATAAAAGGCATTTGGTTTACAATAAAAACAAGGAGAGCCGCACATGACAAACGAAGAGATCTGCGTATGGCTAAAGGCAGAAGCAGAACCAAAATTTCAGAAGTTTACATCCGGTCTGATCCCCGGAACAGATCCGATCATAGGTGTGCGTATCCCAAAGCTGCGCACTCTTGCAAAAAAGATTGCAAAAGAGGACTGGCGCGGGTATTTAGAACACGCTGCCTGCGATACTTATGAGGAGATCATGCTGCAGGGACTCGTACTCGGATATGCAAAAGGAGAGATCGATGAGCTTTTGGAATATGTGCGGACATTTATCCCGAAGATCCATGACTGGTCGGTCAATGACTGCTTTTGTGCAACTTTTAAAATTGCGCAGAAACACCGCGAAAAAGTCTGGAATTTTCTGATGCCGTATGCGAAATCGGATCAGGAATTTGAGCAGCGCGTCGTTTCAGTCATGCTGATGGATCATTTCCTGACAGAAGAATATATTGCGCGCGTGCTGTCTGTGTGGGACAGACTCGACCATCCGGGGTATTACAGGAAAATGGGAGTTGCGTGGGGCGTTGCAACTGCATATGCAAAGTACCCAAAGGAAACATATGCATTTTTACTGGAGAATCATTTGGATGACGAAACATACAATAAGGCGATCCAGAAAATGATCGAATCTTACCGGATATCGGCGGAGGATAAAGAGATATTGCGCGGAATGAAAAGGAAACTGCAAAAATAAGTGATATTGTGCGAAATGAAAAGGAAATTGTAAAAATAAAAGGGGAGCAGTAGCATGAGTGTTGATACACAAAAAATCATAGAGATCGTAAAACAGGTCAAACCGTTATTTTTAGACCGTGAGGGCTCATCACAGATCAAGGTAAAGGGTGTTGCGGATTTTGTGACACAGATCGATTTTAAAGTGCAGGAGCAGGTAAAACCGCACTCTATGAACTGTACCCGGAAATTCAGTTTATGGGGGAGGAAAAGGACAACAGCGATATTGACTTTGACGGTGATGTCTGGATCTTAGATCCGGTGGATGGGACGACCAACCTGATCCATGATTTCCGAAACAGTACACTTTCACTGGCACTTGCAAGAAAGGGTGTACTAACGCTTGGAATCATATATCATCCGTATTCTGATGAAATATTTGTGGCAGAACGGGGAAAGGGAGCATTGTTAAATGGCAGTCCAATCTCCGTCAGCAAAAGGCAGAATTTTTCCGAGTGTCTGATCTCCATAGGAACAAGTCCATATTACCGCGAACTTGCAAAAGAAAATTTCAGAATTTTTGAAAAGGTATTTACGGATTGTGCGGATATCCGAAGACTTGGTTCCGCGGCATTAGAACTTGCCTATGTGGCGGCAGGAAGGATCGATGCATATTTTGAACGCAGTTTAAAACCGTGGGATTATGCAGCCGGAATGCTGCTTGTGGAAGAAGCGGGTGGAAAAGTCACGGATTATAAAGGAAAACCGGTGGATATCACCGGAAATTCCGATATTGTGGCGGGAAACCAGGCGATCGGGGAGATGCTGGTAGAGAAATATTTGTAAAAAAGGGAGTCAACATGACTGACTCCTCTTTTAGGGTATCTTCTGTAAATATATGAGTTTCATATCCTCTCGATTTTTAAAATTTTTGTTCTTTCGCCGGATATTATATTTCCGGTGTTTCTACCATAGTTTTTCTCGACATCATCCTCTTTTCGTTACTTGTTTTCTTAGTTTTTATATTTTCTGCTTAACAAGCATAATTATAAGGCGCGTTTTATATATAAACAATATAAATTCTTCTTGACAAGCATATTTTATGGATGGAGAACATGCATGAAAGCATTTTGGTATAACGATGATCGTAAAAATGTATGTGGCATCAAGATACGAGAACTTCGCAAGGAAAAACATCTTTCCACAAAAAAATTAGAGATTATTTTTTATGTGTTATCCGACTACGTTTTTGTGCAATAATTACAAATATCATTAAAATAACGTCTTTTTGATGACATAGTATAAGCAATATGCTAAAATCCATTCAAAGCATGACATTCTGAATTATCTACACGGGCATATACGCCATTCTATTCACAGATCAAAATCATAAGAATTTTCAATGCTTTTATTATCCATACATTTAAGCAGGGAGAATTCTAAAAACGCAGAGATTTCTCCCAGATAACACAGAGGAGGAGAAATGAATGGGGACAGCGGACATCGTAACAAAAGAGTATATGAGGGAAAATACCGTATTTGCGGATGCATTTAATTACCTGATCTACAATGGAAAAAAGGTGATTGACCCGGCAAATCTGAAAGAGATCGATCCGACAGAGATTGCACTGCCGTTTGATGATGAAGCAAAAGCCGGTAAAGAAAAAGATGGTGAAGATAAGAATAGAAAAGCGCAGGGAACAGAGTGGAGTTCTGTGAAAAATGAATCGGTGAGAAAGAAAACTGCCGGCAGAGCAGGCAAAAAAACAGATACAGTGCAGAGATACCGTGATCTTTTAAAATTTGCGGTAATCAAACAGGATGAAAGAACGTCCTATGTTCTTTTGGGCATCGAAAACCAGACGGATGTCCATTATGCGATGCCTGTCAGAAATGCCATCTATGATGTCCTGCAATATGGCAGACAGGTGGCGGACATAGCTGCCGGACACCGCCGGAACAAAAATGATTTTTCGGGAAAAAATAATGGTGAGTATCTGTCCGGATTTTTAAAGGAAGATCATATCAGACCGGTGATCACACTTGTGATTCATTTTGGAGCAGAGGAATGGGATGGTCCGTTATCATTGCACGAAATGATGTCGACAAGAGATATGGAACTCTTAAGTTTTGTGGAGAATTACCGGATTCATCTGATCGATCCGGCGAAGTTGACGGAAGAACGACTAAATAAATTTTCCACAAGTATGAGGGAGGTTATAGGGTATATCAAGTACTCGAAAAATAAAGATAAATTGTTAGAATTTTTGAGGACAGATACCCATAGAAGCATAGAAATGAATGCGGTAAGAGTGATAAAGACGATCACGAATACACCGATTGAAGTATCAGAAGAAGAGGAGGAGATAGAGATGTGTAAGGCAATCGAAGATCTGATCGCGGAGAGTGAAGCGCGTGGCAGAGCAGAGGGAGAAGTTCGTGGAGAAGCGCGTGGCAGAGCAGAAGGAGAAACACGTGGAGAAGCGAAGGGCATGATAGAAATCTGCCTCGATATGAGTTTTTCCAAAGAGGATATTTTGAAAAAGTTACAGGAGAAACTAAATATATCCCTGCAGCAGGCGGGGGAGTATTTTGAGATGTATGGGAAAAGGACGGTGTAATTGTACATTGAAAATGAAAAACGCTGAATCCATGATAAATCAATGGAAACAGCGTTTTGGCAAAATCAATAAAACAAAGCGTTACATTTCAACCACAGCAACACCCCATCCGCCTAGGTCAATTTTATCTCCACAGACGATGGCTGTTTCTGAAATCAGCTCTACGCCGTTTTTTCCGTGGTGTGTGACAGAAACCGGATCTTTTGAATAGTTCAGATAGTAGCACAATTCTTTACCGGAATCATTGATACCTCTTTTTACAATAAGTGGATAATGCGGTGCGTCTGAGGAAAGACCTCCACCGGAAAATCCGGCTTCGTGCAGGAAAGATAAAAGCACGGATTCTAACAGTTCATCATTTTCAAACATCGTTCCAAAATAAAGTGTGGAACCATTTCCATATTGATTTTTTGCAGCAGCGGCATAGCGTTCATATGCCGGATGGCTGTATTTTAATACCGGTACGGCGGTATCACAGGTGATAAGCTCCATCCATTCACAGGCGGAGGAAGTCAGGGAAAAGGCAGAGGCGTCCGGATGTGAAAAATGCTCCTGTGCAGCCGTCATGACATCGCTTTGAACCGGCACGATATCCACATGATGTGGGTGTGTAAACTGATCGTAGTGAAGTCCCAGACATTCATGCAGGATATGTGGCTGCATGTCCGGATAAATCTTTAAATATTCATCGGAAAAACCGCTGCGGAACGTGGTGATCAGATGTCCGCCGTTTTTGACATAGGAATCTAATGCCAGAAGCAGAGATTCCGGTGCGCTGTAGAGTGCCGGTACGATCAGACATTCATAGCTGGAAAAATCCCGTTCCTTAGAAGAAATCATATCGTATTCAATATTTAACCGGTAGAGGGCATCTGAAAACCAGCGCATCACAGTGTTGTAGCCGTTGGCTCCGGCATTTTCAAGCGGAAACTGGGTGAATCCGGTCAGCGAGGCATTATCAAGCATAATGGCGATCTTGTTTTCTTTTTTCAGGTTTTTTAAATGAAAACCGATCTTATTCCATTCGTTTCCGATCACGACAGCTTCACGGTAAGTCTCATTTTCAGAAAAATCGTGGGAGAGCACACCTTTCCAGTAACTTTCAATTGCATTGTGGATCGAATGCCAGTGCCAGTACATCACACTGTTTGAGCCGTTTGCGATATGGCTGTATGCCTGCAGGCGGAGCTGTCCCGGATAAGGAAGCCACGGAGTCAGTCCCTGAGCCTCGGTCTCTAAGATCAGATAATTGTCCTTTTTCAGACTGCGTGAGATATTTCCACATACGGTAATTTCTGCACCGGTCAGTTCCTCATTAGAAGGATGGTAAATATCGGCACCAGCCACTGTCATGCAGCGTGAGGCATCGTACTGGTCGACCTGGGACTGATAACCGATCGAGTGTGTGGTCCAGTCAAAATCAAAATTTTGTGTGATAAACTGATCATCCCGTTTGTACTCGCGGACAATATCAGCCTGCCAGCTCAAAAATTTAGTGACAAGTGAACGCTGAAATTTACAAAATTCAGCGGCAAGACTCTGGTTGATCGTACCTCTGACATCCGGGAAATCATCCCAGTCATTCACACGGTTGCTCCAGTAATCCAGTCCAAACTCATGGTTAAAATCATTGATATCCGGAAAATTTTCTTTTAAATAATCTACAAACATTGCCTGGACACGGGGACCGGCAGTTCCATAACTTTTGGTCTCATTGTCAAGCTGATAGCCGATCACATGCGGCACATCTTTCACATGCTCCATCAGAACGCGGATCACACGCTCTGCGTGGGAGAGATAATCCGGGTTTGTGATATCCATATTCTGGCGGTGGCCGTAACGTTCGCGGCCGTTCTGGGTGATTGCCAGGATGTCCGGATATTTTTTTACCAGCCATGTCGGTACGGCATAGGTCGGTGTCCCGACGATCACGGAAATATGGTGGCGTGCGGCAGCGTCTAACATTCTGTCGATATGAGTAAAATCATACACGCCTTCCTGCGGCTCTAAAGTACTCCATGTTGATTCCGCGATACGGATAACATTCATGCCTGCTTTTTCCATCATTTCCATATCCTTTTCCACACGGTCATATGGAAGATATTCGGAATAGTATGCAGCTCCAAAATACAATTTATCTGTTTTCATATTGCCCTTTCTCTTTATGGTTTTTGTAAGTATGATATGCGAAATAACCGTTTGCGCAAATATAGTATATCATCCACAATTTTGTGTGTAAACCGTAATAACGAATGCAATAGATAAAATTTTGCAAATGGCTGTAAATGCACGAAAAAAGGTATATAAAGCGGAAAAACAGAAAAATAAAGGCATATTTATTCAAAAAAATGTAAAAACAAGTGCACAACGATGTAGTTTGGTTGCATAAAGATAAAAAGAAAGTCGTGAAAACGCTAAAATCTAAATAATAAAAATTGGTTAAAATGCCAAAGAAACGCTAAAATGGATTATAATAAATAACCAAAAAATGAATAAAAATATTGTTTGAATGTGTTAATTGTAAATAAAACATAAACAATTTATAATTGAATAATCGGTTGCGCAAACTGGAGAATATTTATGAATAAAAGTATTTGCGTAAGAAAGAGAAGGGGGAAAGAGAATGAAACGAAGGTTTATCAGTGGGCTGCTTGCCGGTATGATGGCGGTTTCGCTCCTTGCGGGACTGCCGGAACCGGTAAAGGTATCGGCAAAAACAGTTTCCGGACTGGAAAATGCAAACTTTAATTTTGAGGAGGGCATAACCGGCTGGGAGACAACAGGAACAGTTACCGAAGAAACTTCAGGTGCACAGGGAGGAAGTAAATATGTGCATCTGGAGGCTGGAGCTTCGATTACGACCACAATCAAGGATATAAGTCAGGGAAGTTATACACTTTCTGCGTGGGTTAAAGGAACGGCCGGAAAAAACGCAAAGCTTACGGTGTCAGAAACCGGCGGACCAGACTCGGTTGCTTTGCTGGATGCATATAAAAATGCAGATGCGTGGACGGAAATGGGACACCGGAATGTTCTGGTATACAATGGACAGATGACGATCACAATCGAAGCCGGAGATAAGGCACTCGATCTGGATACCATGGAACTGGTTATGGATTCTGCAGATGAAAATACACTTTCCAACTGGGGGTTTGAAGAAGGGCAGTCCGGGTGGACGACAAGCGGAAATGTGGAGGCAGCATCCGGAAATGATGCAGACACAGGTGATAAGGCACTGCGTCTGGGCGCAGACAGTGAAATTTCACAGAAGATCTCCGTGGAACCGAATACGAGATATTCAGTAACGATGCGCGCCAGGGTAGACAAACAGGATACATTTCAGACGGAAAAGGTAAAAAGCACTTACCGCACAGATTCTGCCGGTAATTTAGGTACCATTGGTGAAAATGAAACGCGGACGGAATTAGGAGACCGTGTAAATCTTGGAGTCAGAAGCACGGACGGTACAGTGCTCAGACAGGCGCCGGCCGGAACAGAAGGGTATGGTCTTGTGACGATTACCTTTGAAACCGGAGCTGATCAGACGGAAGTTGAGGTATATGCGAATACAAAATATGATCAGGCATATAAGGATTCCGTAACTGTTTATACTTCTGCAGGAGAAAAACTGGCAGATGACTGGCAGGGAAACGGTTCCGATTATGCGTATGTAGATAATTTTGATGTGTTCCGCATTCAGGATGAAAATTATCTGCGTGGTGCGGATGTATCGTTTCTGCCGGCAGTCGAGGATCTGGATGGAAAATATTTTGCAAACGGTGTACAGCAGGACTGCCTCAGAATCTTATCGAATCATGGTGTAAATTCCATTACAAATATGTTATTTGTACATGCAGGAAAAAGTGCACATTATACAGATTCACTGGCTACCGTATATTTAAATGAGGCATGGGGCGGATTATGGATCGATGAGCAGGGAAACCCGCTGGAGCTTAAGATGATCGCGCCGGAGGATGAAGCTGAGGCATGGTTTGACAAAGAACATTCCTTAGCACTTGGAAAACGTGCAACGGCACTCGGCATGAGCTATCTTCCAAGCTTTCATTACAGTGATACCTGGATGAGTAATGCGAAGGCATATACACCGGAAGAGTGGTTAGATACCGACTATGAAAATACTTATAAAAATACAGATCTCTCACATATGCAGTCGATCGTATACAATTATGTTTACGACTTCATGAAATCATTGAAAGACAACAATGTCAATGTATGTGGTGTGAAACACGGAAATGAGCAGAATGGTGGTATTGTATGGCCGGTCGGAAAAGGAGCAACGTCACAGGGACATGCAAAACTGATCGCAGCATCCTACGCAGCAGCGGAAGATGCAATGCCGGGCGTGGCAGCTTATGTACATACCAATAATGGCTATGATTCAAATCAGATGAAGACATTTTTTAAAGGACTTTTAAAGAATGGAGCCGAATTTGATGGTATGGCATTTTCCCTGTATGGTGGAAGATCGTCGGGCAATATCATATCCATGGCAAATGCGATCGCGGCAGATGAAACATTACGTTATATGGATTATGTCAATGTGGAAACAGCATTTTCCTTTACAAAATATCAGGCGACTATGGATACCGCAACTTCATCCATGGGACAGCCGGCATATTATAATACATCGGCAAATGGCCAGTACAACTGGCTGCTTGATTACATGCAGGCGGCACTCGATACACCAAATGCTTACGGACAGACCAGAGGCTTTTATTACTGGGAAGTGGATGAACTTCCGACTCCTGGAATCGGTTCTTCCGCCGGAGTTTCTGGGGATATCAGCTGCCGTATCATGTTTAATAACGGTGATACCGGTATCCGGGAAATGGGAAGCACAAAAGACGGAAAAGTCGGCGATATGATGGATAGCATGTATGCTTACCTGATGCGCGGATGTCCGAAAAACAAGTCCAAAGATATGATCACTCCGTTAAAGGATGCAGGAACTTATTCTGTTGACGTAACTGATCCGACAGGAATTACACTTTCCAAAGACAGCATTACGCTTGCAGTTGGTGAGCAGGAAAGATTACAGCCGACGGTTACACCGGTGGATCAGGTACTTTCCGACAGTAATATCACTTATACATCATCAGATCCTTCGGTTGCGAAAGTGACGCAGGATGGTTTTGTATATGGAGTGTCTGCAGGAGATGCAAAGATTACAGCATCTGTAAAAGGCGGCAATGAGGCAGCTGTAGATGTAAAAATAACAGAAGCAGGAAAAGCAGAAGGACTTACCTTAAAAATGGATGGTAAAGAGGTGACGGATAGCAGTACACATAGTGCGGCTGTTTTAGATAAGGTACAGCTGACGTCTGTTTTATCCGGCAGCAATGTGACGGATCAGACGGTCATCTATACATCATCTGATGCAGAGGTTGCTTCTTTCCTGGGTGAGACATGGCAGCAGGAAGAAAAAGGAAGCATGCGCCAGGAGACAGAAAAAACAGATACTGCTGTACAGTTAAATGTGAAGGCAGTGGGTAGTACGGTTATCACGGCACAGACTGCGGACGGCTCAAAGAAAGTAAGCTTTATGTTAAATGTCAGCAAAGTAGATATCACATCTGTTACACTTGATAAAACAGAGGCGGAAATCGGATTTGGACGTACATTACAGTTAAAAGTATCGATAACACCGGAGAACACAACAAAATATAAAATACACTGGAAATCTGAAAATACTTCCGTCGCAACTGTAGATGAAAATGGTCTGGTAAGTACGGTCGGCGTCGGGGATGCAGTGATCAAGGCAATATCAGATGACAACGAGGATGTTTATGGAAGCTGTACGGTACATGTATTGCCGGTACAGGTGGAAAGCATTGCGTTAAGCAAGACGTCACTTACATTACAGACGGGATCAAGTAAAAAGATCGATACGATCATTACCCCGTCAAATGCAGATAACAAAGAAGTAACATGGGAGAGTTCTGATGATTCGATCGCAAAAGTAGATGAGAACGGAAATGTTACCGGTGTGGCAGAGGGTGGTCCGGTTATCGTCACAGCAACCACAAAGAATGGCGGTTATCAGGCAAGCTGTAAGGTAACGGTACAAAAAGATGCAATCCCGGTCAGCAGTGTAACATTAGATCAGGAGAACTATTATTTTATATCCGATTATTTCTCAGATAAAAATGCATTTGAAAATGCACCGGTGATCCGGATGGAAGCAACAGTTCTTCCAGACACTGCGACCAATACGGATGTAACGTGGGAATCTGATACACCGGGCGTTGCAACGGTGGATGCTTATGGACAGGTCACAGCGGTGGCAGCAGGTGTTACAACGATCACGGCAAAAACAGCAGATGGTGGTTATGTGGCAGCCGCAAAAGTTTATGTTCCGGCAGTGAGCGAAAGTTTTGACAATCGTGAAGCAGGTGACACCTGGGATATGGGAAAGAGTGTTACACTTGGAACACTGACAGCAGCAGTTGCGGAGGATTCCGACGGAAATGCATTTTTACAGATGACAGGAGGCGGTTCCGGTGACCGTGCGCTGATGAAAAAATTCCAGAAAGCGGTCAGGAGCGATGAAGTGATCGTAGATTTTGACTGGAATGTCGGCAAGGTAAGCAGCGGCCCGGCTTATCTGACCGTGACAGACAGCAGTAGCCATTGTTATTTTGGACTGCAGACGAACAGTAAGGGAGTTCTCTCTTATGGCAGCAGAGGAACCATGGAGATGGGAGGAGAACTTTCTGATACGCAGGAATTTGGAACTGCATTTAACAAGACAAATACATGGTATCATGTGCATGCAGTCATCGATATGACAGATGAGAAAACGACATTGACTCTTACATCAAAGGCAGATGAGAGTGTGACTGCAACAAAAGAAATCGCTTTTGTATCAGGTATTTCTTATACAAAAGATGTCGCAGCGGTGCATTTTTATGGAAGAAGAAATGGTGGTTCTCTTTCCTGGAACCCGGCAGTGGATAATTTTAACATTTATCCGGCAGCAGTTACACCGGTTGAGGTGAAAGCGGATAAAGATTCTGTAAAACTGATTCCGGTGACAGGAACACGTGGTGTCAGTGCGAAAGTAGAAGCTTCTGTTGCGCCGGCATCCGCAAGTCAGGATCTGTTGTGGGAGTCAACGGACACGGATCTTGTGACGGTGACGAGGGATGGAACGATCGAAGCGGTAAAGACGTATGAAAAATTAGAAGATATCGTTACCGGAAACTGCAAGGTTAAAGTTTCCTCTGTAAAAGACCCGTCTATTTACAAAGAGATTGCGGTAACGGTCAGCAATAACCCGAATGCATCAGAATTTTTCTCGATCAAAGATGAAAATGGAGATGCTGTCTATGAGATGGGAACCGGCGGTCAGACAGTAAGTCTTAATACAGGTGATAAGAAGCAGTTCTTCCCGGTATTGACAGGTGGTGACGGCGAGAGTGATTATGCAGGTGTGACATGGACATCTGATAATACGAAAGTGGCAGTGATCGACAGTGAGAGCGGAAAACTGACTGCAAAAGGAGCAGGTACAGCAGATATCACACTGAAAGTTACAATGTATGCAGGAAATCCGTTGACGGGAACTTTCACGGTAAAAGTGGAAGGAGAGATACTTGTGGATACAACTTTACTTGAGAGTGCGATCTCAGATGCAAAAGCCGCAAAAGACCAGGCGGATGATTATTATACTGCAGAGAGCCTTGTAGCATATTATGAAGCATTAGAGCAGGCTGAATTTGTTTTAAAGAAATCCGAAGAAGAAAAATGGGATTCCACAAAACAGAGTATGCTTGATGAAACAGCAGAGAGTCTTAACAATGCAGTGGCAGGTTTAGAGAAGAATACATCCATTACCGGAATTCAGATTTCAGGTGGTGACGATGCGTTAAATGTCAACAAACAGACAACGCTCACGGCAGAAATCACACCATCTACAGCAGAAGAGAAAGTTGTGTGGACGTCCGATGATCTTTCCGTTGCAGTTGTGGATAAAAACAGCGGTGTTGTGACGGCAGTGGGAGAGGGAACAGCTACGATCACTGCAGTAAGTGAAAGCCGTGGCGTATCTGCACAGAAAAAGATCACGGTTACAAAAGATCTGACTTCTGCTTATGATACGAACGAAATTAAAGTTACAGAAACAAATTCTGTACGACCGGCGAAAAACGCATTTATCAATGCGCGTACCATGAATTTAAATTCTGGTAATAATGCGTGGACAACAGGTTCTGCTACAAAGACGGGAGCGATCGCTATTGATTTTGGTTCAGATGTAAGTATTGAAAATGTAAAGACCGGATTCTGGTCGAAATTAAAATACACACTGGATATTTCGGAGGATGGAGAAAACTGGACGACAGTCATTGACCATTCTGAGGAAGCTGCAGGTGTTGATGCAACGGCAAAAGAACCATATGTGGATTCATTCCCGGAAAATACCGTGGCACGTCATATGCGGATCAATGTACTTGCAAATGGCGGCACAGGATGGATCGGCATTACGGTATTACAGGTAAATGGTATTTATGTATCGGATGCAGCAGTCGTGAAATCGATATCCTGTGAACCGGTAACTGTGGAAAATGTATCAGGATTGACCAAAGAAACTCTGCCGCAGACGGTATCTGTGACAATGGCAGATGATACTGTGACACAGGAAACCGTAGAGTGGGAGGATGCTTCTTTCAATAGCGTTATAAAAGCAGATGAAGCAGGAACTTATCAGGTTTACGGTACCGCACAGATCAATGGTGTAAATTATGATGTTGTATGTGAAGTAACGGTAAAAGATAAGACACCGGTTGTTGTACCAACGGATAAAACAGCGCTGTATGAGCAGATCGCAAAAGCTGAAAAAGTAAATGCTAAAGACTACACAGAAGAAAGCTATAAAAACTTAACCGGAGTACTTGCTGCGGCGAAAGAAGTAGCAGCAAATGAGAATGCTACGCAGGATGAGATCGATGCAGCAGCAGAAAAACTGAATGTGGCAGTCAGCGCTCTGGTGGAAAAACCGAAGGATGCAGAGACACCGGGGAATACAGAGAAACCGGGGAATACAGAAACACCGGGAAATACAGAGAAACCGGGAAACACAGAGACACCGGGAAATACAGAGAAACCGGACAATACAAAAAAACCGGACAATACAAAGAAAAAAGTGAAAGTACAGAAGATTACGATCACACCGGGACAATATTCACTTGCAGTTGGTAAGAAACTGACGTTAAAGGCAACTGTAGGTCCGAAGAAAGCGACAAATAAAAAAGTCGTATGGTCATCTTCGAATACAAAATACGCAACGGTAAACAATAAAGGTGTTGTGACAGCTAAGAAAGGCGGAGCAGGAAAGACCGTAACGATCACGGCGAAAGCGGCGGATGGAAGTGGTGTTCGCGCTAAAGTCAAGATCAGGATCATGAAGCATACGGTTACAAAGATCACCTTACAGGCAAAGTCTAAAACGGTAAAAGCCGGTAAGAAGATCACGGTGTATGCAAGAGTGAAAACAAACGGAAGCAAAGCCAATAAAAAGATCGAGTGGATATCTTCGAATACGAAATATGCAACGGTAAACAGTAAAGGTGTTGTAACAGCAAAGAAAGCCGGAATTGGAAAGACAGTTACGATTACGGCAAAAGCTACAGATGGAAGCGGCAAAAAAGCAACCATAAAGATTAAAATCAAAAAATAAGTCACGGAGACTGCGGTAGGAAAAAGTACCGCAGTCTTTTACTTTATATGATTCGAGTGTCAAAAGGTGCTTTTCAATTTTTTGACTGTCAAATTGCACAAAGCTGTGTCTGTTTTGTTCCGTTGTCCGAAAATAAGAAAAACTAAGTATGCCTGAGTTAGAATTTCTCAAAGTGACGTGAACGGCGTTCAACAAGCCTTCCATGGCTTGTGAAGCCTTGTTCTGCCATCCGTGGCAGAACATCACTGTGAATAGGCAGGCATACTAAGATTTTCTAATTTTCTCCCCAAGTCACAAAACGAGTCCAAGCTTTGTGCAATTTGATAGCCACTAAGTTGTGGGCCACCTTTTGACACCCGAATCTTTATATGAAATGATCTATGATTTACTCGGATATGATAAAAAATGGTGTAGACAGTGAACTTTTAATTTGCTAACATAAAATCAATACTGGAAGTGTATATTGCAGGGAGGGTCAAACATATGGAATTAAATCAGAATACAGAAAAACTGGACAATTATAGAAAACGTGCTGCAGAGCTGGTCGGGAAAATGACACTGGAAGAAAAAGTGGCACAGACTCTGTATCAGGCACCGGCGGTGGAACGGTTAAATATAAAGGCTTATAACTGGTGGAATGAGGCATTGCACGGTGTGGCGCGGGCCGGCACGGCGACGGTATTTCCACAGGCAATCGGTCTGGCGGCAACATTTGATGAGGATCTGTTAGAGCAGGTCGGTGATGCAGTGTCGACGGAGGCACGGGCAAAGTTTAACATGCAGCAGGAGGGAAAGGATACGGATATCTATAAAGGCCTGACTTTCTGGGCACCGAATGTCAATATTTTCAGAGATCCAAGATGGGGCAGAGGACATGAGACGTTTGGGGAAGACCCATATCTGACCAGCCGTCTTGGAGTCCGCTATATTGAGGGCCTGCAGGGGCATGATGAAAATTATTTAAAGGCGGCTGCATGTGCAAAACATTTTGCGGTACACAGCGGACCGGAAGCGGTGCGCCATGAATTTGATGCAGAGGTGACGGAGCAGGATTTAAGGGAAACATATCTTCCGGCATTTGAGGCGTGCGTAAAAGAAGGAAAAGTGGAGGCAGTGATGGGGGCATACAACCGGACGAACGGAGTGCCGTGTTGT
>OHQQ01000688.1_pt1 | contig 20206 bp, 20 predicted proteins | sample 1578211 | NCBI WGS metagenome assembly OHQQ01 (sample SAMEA3879539, study PRJEB24766) | human gut metagenome | biome: human-associated habitat; feature: feces | place: USA | collected 1985/1987
CCTGGTATTCTTCGCATTTACTACAATCCTTGGATGGGATTACTACAGTGAACGTTGTCTGGAATACCTGACAAACGGACATCAGAAAAAGATCATTGTATATCGTTGGTTATACATCCTTGCAGTATTTATCGGACCTTACATGACAGTAAGTGCGGTATGGACAATTGCTGATATATTTAACGGACTTATGGCACTGCCTAATATGATTGCGTTATTCGCATTGAGCGGAGTTGTGGTTAAGGAAACTAAGAGCTTCTTTGAAAGACATAATAATGAAAAGCTTTAATTTATAAATATTGTAGATATCCAAGAGTTCTTTAAAATAAAGCATGTTTAAATGAAAATAATGGACTTATAAAATAATGGCAATATCTCCTGTCCTTAAGTGGCGCGGAGGTATTGCCATTATTTGGTATATTAATCCGGTGTATTGACAAAAAATGATATGTTCATATATACTTATCAAAGTTAGCCGCGATTAACTAAAGTTAGTCATAACAAGACAATAAGAAAGGACATCGAAACATTAATGAAGAATATCATTAAATCCCCAATTAAACTTTTATGGCTTATGATAGGAATTGTGTCAATGGTACTCGGTGCAATAGGTGTCGTACTTCCAGTATTGCCAACAACGCCATTTTTATTATTAGCATCTTTCTGCTTTGCCAAAGGCTCTGACAGATTTCATATGTGGTTTATTGGAACAAAGCTTTACAAAAAACATCTTGAAAGCTTCGTTACCAGCCGTTCAATGACATTAAAGACTAAGTTGTGCATACTTCTGCCAGCATCAGCAATGCTTATATTGGCAATGCTTGCAATGTCTAATATATATGGGCGTGTATTTATTGTATTTTTGATAATATTCAAGTACATATATTTCTTTACAAGAATTGAAACAGTTAAGGCGTAAGCTTATGCCTGTTAGTTAATTATAGGCTTGGAAAATGTTTTCACGAGTTCTACAAGCATATCAACAGTTTTGTCCATACCTTCGATGGTTATGTGTTCGTAAGGACCGTGGTAGGCGTGTCCGCCAGTGCCAAGGTTAGGGCAGGGAAGTCCCATATAACTTAACATACATTTTTTGATAATCTCAGCCATATTGCGGTACTGGTCAGTGATAGTGAGCTGTACAGTTCCAGCACCCCATTTTTCATTCATAATCTTTTCAATGTGGCACAGTGTGGCTTTCTTTGCTTCAAATAATGAAGCATCGTGGTCACGGATTATATAATTAAGGTGTGCTTCTGCAACATCACCAGACATACTTATAAGATGATAGAAGCCTTCGTAATTCTCCGTTTCCCTTGGTATCTCCATAGCCGGCAGGCAATTATTAATTTCCATAGCTACTAAGGAAGCGTTAATCATAGTATCCTTAGATGAGCCGGGGTGGACATTAAAACCTTTCACAACATATTCAGCTTTGGCGGCATTGAAATTCTCGTACTGTATCTCACCCTCAGTATCGCCATCAACAGTGTATGCGTAATCAGCTCCGAAGCGTTCAACGTCAAAATGTTCAGTACCCATACCAATCTCTTCATCAGGCGTAAATGCTACGCATATTGCAGGGTGTTCAATATTATTAGCAGTGATATATTCAATCATAGTAAGAATTTCAGCAATTCCAGCCTTATCATCTGCACCAAGAATAGTTGTTCCATCAGAAGTTATAAGAGTTCTGCCCTTTAAAGAAGCAAGATGTGGAAAAGTATCAGGACTTAATATAAGTCCGCTGTTACCAAGCACTAAGTCCCCACCATCATAATCAGGAGTCACAACAGGATTGATATCACCATTGCAATAATCAGACACAGTATCCATATGGGCAATAAATCCAAGGCCCTTGGCAGCTTCGTGGCCGGGGGTGGCGGGCAGCGTGGCGTAGACATAGCAGTGCTCGTCTACCCGGGCATCCTCGATGCCCAGAGCCTTCATCTCTTCCACCAACTGGCGGGCCAGGTCAAACTCCCGCTCTGCCGAGGGGTGGGTGCCGCTCTCAGGGTCGGAGGTAGTGTAAACGCGGACATAATTCAACAGTCGCTCGTATGCACGCATAAGAATGCTCCTTTGCTTGTATTTGATTCTATGATACGCTTTTCCGCGGCAATTTACAAGAGGGTGCAGCAGGGGAGCGCAGATTGAAGCGCAGTAAAACAACAAAAACACCGTCAGCCCGTTGTGTCAGGCTGACGGTGTTCTGTTTGAGGGGAGCGTTTAACGCTTGTATTTGGCGGCCGTCTGCAGGCGCTGCATGGCGCGGTCCAGTGCGATCTTGCTCTGGTAGTACTCGTGCATGCTCTGCTTGTGCTGCAGGCGCTCCTCGGCCCGGATGCGGGCAGCCTCGGCGCGGTTACGGTCGATATCTTCGGGCCGCTCGGCGCTGTCCACCAGCAGCAGGACAAAGGTGGGGGTCACTTCTGCAATGCCGTCGCCCACCAGCACCTCGCGGGTCTCACCGTCCACGGTGAACTTTGCAATGCCCATGTGCAGGGCCACCAGCACGGGGTTGTGCCCGGCCTGCACGCCGTACACGCCGTCACCGGTGGGCAGGGTCAGGCTCTCGCAGTAGCCCTGATAGAATTCACCGCTGGAAGCCGTGATGTTCAGGATGAACTTTTCCATCAGTTGGCACCGCCCTTTTCCTCCGCCTGTTTGTCTGCGTATTTCTTGCGGGCATCCGCAAGGGTGCCCACGTTGAAGAATGCCCACTCGGGCAGGTCATCGCACTGGCCGTCCACAATGGCGGCAAAGCCCTTGACGGTCTCTGCCAGCGGGACGTACACACCCTTCAGGCCGGTGAAGTTCTCGGCCACTGCAAAGGGCTGGCTGAGGAACTTCTGCAGCTTGCGGGCACGGGTGACGGTGAGCTTGTCCTCTTCGCTCAGTTCATCCATACCCAGGATGGCGATGATGTCCTGCAGCTCCTGATAGCGCTGCAGGGTGGCCTGCACCTTGCGGGCCACACGGTAGTGCTCCTCGCCCACGATGTCGGCTTCCAGAATGCGAGAGGTGGAAGCCAGCGGATCGACAGCGGGGTAGATGCCCTGCTCCACGATCTTACGGCTCAGAACGGTGGTTGCGTCCAGATGGGCGAAGGTGGTTGCAGGAGCCGGGTCGGTCAGGTCGTCGGCGGGGACGTAGACGGCCTGCACCGAGGTGATGGAGCCGTCACGGGTGGAGGTGATGCGCTCCTGCAGGGCACCCAGCTCATTGGCCAGGGTGGGCTGATAGCCCACGGCGGAGGGCATCCGGCCCATCAGGGCGGAGACCTCGCTGCCTGCCTGCACGAAACGGAAGATGTTATCGATGAACAGCAGCACGTCCTTGTGGGTCTCCTCACGGAAGTACTCTGCCATGGTCAGGCCGGTCTCGGCAACACGCATACGTGCTCCTGGGGGCTCGTTCATCTGACCAAAGACCAGTGCGGTCTTATTCAGAACACCGGACTCGTTCATCTCGCCCCAAAGGTCGCAGCCCTCGCGGGAGCGCTCGCCCACGCCGGTGAAGATGGAGTAGCCGCCGTGCTCGGTGGCCACGTTGTGGATCAGTTCCTGGATCAGCACGGTCTTGCCGACGCCTGCACCGCCGAACAGACCGATCTTGCCGCCCTTTGCATAGGGGGCCAGCAGGTCGATGACCTTGATGCCGGTCTCCAGGATCTCGGTCGCGGGCTTCTGCTCCGCAAAGCTGGGGGCCTTGCGGTGGATGGGCCAATGCGGCACATCATCCACAGAGCCCTTGCCGCCGATGGGTCTGCCCAGCGGGTCGAACATGCGGCCCAGCGTGGCTTCGCCCACCGGTGCGGTCAGGCCGTGGCCGGTAGCGGTCACGGTCATGCCCTTGCCCAGACCCTCGCTGGCGGAAAGCATGATGCAGCGCACAGTGGTCTCGTTGACATGCTGTGTCACTTCCATCGTGCGCTCGGTGCCCTCGGCGGTCACGGTAAGCGCTTCCTGCAGGGCAGGCAGCTTGCCTGCGGTGAACTGCACGTCCACCACAGGGCCGGCTACGCGAATAATAGTTCCCTGTATCATACGATTGCCTCTATACTAATTTGTAAATACGTTTTATTCCGCCCGGTTCTGCACGGCAGCCGCACCGCCGATGATCTCGGTGATCTCCTGTGTAATGGAGCCCTGACGGGTGCGGTTGTATTCCAGCTGCAGCTCACGGATCATATCGTTGGCGTTCTTGGTGGCGGAATCCATGGCGGTCATGCGGGCGCTCTGCTCTGCGCAGAAGCTCTCGGTCATGGCACCAAAGATCATGCCGTGCATATAAATGGGCGCGATTTGTTCAAACACCGTCCATGCAGACGGGAACATCTCCACATCGCCCTTCGGATCGCCCAGACCCTTGGGGGCAGGCTGCAGATGGGCGCGGTCCAGCGGAAGCAGACGCACCATGGTGGGCTCGCTGGTCAATGCATTTTCGATGCGGGTATAGATGAGATAGATCTCATCCAGCTTGCCGGTCTTGAAATCATCGATGGCGTCCATCGTGATATCGCGGGCACGCTGCAGCGTAGGCTCCGTGGCACCGTAGTGGAAATCCTCCACCAGCCGCGGGTCCTTGTGGTACAGGGCGCGGTAGCCGGTCTGGCCGATCACATAGAACCGGTCGTTCTCATCCGCATTTTCCTTGAGGAACTTGATGATGTTCTGGTTGTAAGCGCCTGCCATGCCCTTATCTGCCGTCAGCACGATGTAAGCGCGCTTGGGGTTTGCGGTGTTGCGCTCGTGGAAGAACGGATGCACCGGCTCTTCCGGCAGGTGGGGCACCACGCGGGAAATGGTATCGCGCATACGGTTGAAGTAGGGCGATACATTCTGGTAGTTCTTACGTGCCTTGCGCAGCTTGGACGAGGAGATCAGGTACATGGCGTTCGTGATCTTCATGGTGTCCTGAATGCTCTCGATGCGCTCCTTCAGCAGCTTACTGGACGGCATGGCTGTCGCCTCCCGCATAAGCTTTCCAGGCGTTCAGGATGGCATCGACCATTTCAGGTTCCAGCTTGCCGGTGGCGGTGATCTTATCCATCGTACCGGACACATCCGCGCGGAACTGACGCACAAATGCGGAAGTTTTGGCGCGCAGCTCGGCAGTGGGCAGTTCGTCCAGCACGCCGTGGGAAGCCAGCACCAGCGTGACCACCTGCTCGGCGTCGGACTTGGGCTGATACAGCGGCTGCTTGAGCATTTCCATCAGAGCCTTGCCGTGGTCCAGCTGGCGGCGGGTCTCCGCGTCCAGATCCGAGCTGAACTGTGCAAAGGACTCCATATCCTTGTACTGTGCCAGCTCGATACGCAGGTTCGCATTGGCCTTCTTCATGGCCTTGGTCTGGGCAGCGCCGCCCACACGGGACACCGACAGGCCCACATTGACGGCCGGGCGGTTGCCTGCATTGAACAGAGCGCTCTCGAGGAAGATCTGACCATCGGTGATGGAAATGACATTGGTGGGGATGTAGGCCGAAACGTCGCCTGCCTGCGTCTCTACGATAGGCAGTGCGGTGATGGAACCGCCGCCCAGATCGTCGCGCATCCGGCAGGAGCGCTCCAGCAGACGGGAGTGCAGATAGAACACATCGCCGGGGTAAGCCTCACGGCCCGGAGAGCGGCGCAGCAGCAGAGAAATGGCACGGTAGGCCACTGCATGCTTGGACAGATCGTCGTAAACGATCAGCACGCTCTTGCCCTGACTCATGAAGTACTCGGCCAGTGCGGTACCGGCATAGGGTGCGATGTACTGCAGGGGAGCGGAATCCGAAGCAGTAGCCGCCACGATGGTGGTGTAGCTCATGGCACCGTGCTTCTGCAGATCGCCTGCCACGCGGGCAATGGAAGAAGCCTTCTGGCCGATGGCCACATAAATGCACAGCACACCGGTGTTCTTCTGGTTCAGGATGGCGTCCGTGGCGATGGAGGTCTTGCCGGTCTGGCGGTCGCCGATGATCAGCTCACGCTGACCGCGGCCGATGGGGAACATGGAATCGATGGCGAGGATGCCGGTGTGGAGCGGGGTATCCACGCTCTGACGCTCCAGAATGCCGGGGGCCTGCTTTTCGATGGGGTTGTAGCCCACAGCTTCAATGGGGCCCTTGCCATCGATGGGCTCGCCCAGCGGGCTGATGACACGGCCCAGGAAGGCATCGCCCACCGGGATGCCGGCACGCTTGCCGCTGCGGGTCACCATGGTGCCCACACCGACGGTCTCAGCTCCGTCGAACAGCATGATGCCCAGCTGTTCGGGGTCCACGCTCTCCACCATACCCTTGGCACCGTTGTCGAAGGTGACGATCTCGCCGTACACGGCGCGGTTCATGCCTTCGACGTGCACGATGCCGTCGGCAGAGGAGATGACCACACCGCCCTCGGCAGAGGTCTCGGCGGGCTTGTAGTCCTCAATGCGGGTCTTGAGGGTAGCCAGCGAGGGCTTGCCCTCCATCATCTTGTCCAGCTGATGACGGCCGGAGTTATCGAACACGCGGTCGCCCACCTGCAGGACATAGCCGGACAGCAGGCTCTCGTCCACCGTCACGTTCAGGATGACCTCGGTGGCATCATACAGCTTGCGTACCTCGGCGCGGATCCGGTTCAGCTCCTCTTCCCGGGGCTTGCGGGCGCTGCGCAGCTCGGCCTTGACGATGCGGTTGTCCGCAAAAAATTCACGACTGAATTCAGTTGCCATTGCCTGCACCTGCTTTCTCCAGCAGATCGTCCAGCAGACGTGCGTCGTCCTGGGCGGTCAGATTGCGGGCCAGCAGCTTCTCGCACATCGCACGGGCCAGTGCCGTGGTCTGGGCATCGGCTTCCCGCAGCTTGCTCTGGCGTTCGGCCTCGGCGCTTGCCTTGCCGGCTGCCACGATGGCGTCTGCCTGCTTGCGGGCATCTGCCAGCAGCTGCTGCTTTTCGACCTCAGCCTGCTTTTCGTAGGCTTCGCGGCGGGCAGCGGCCTCATTGTCCACATTGCGCAGTTTTTCCTGTGCGGCGTTCATGGTCTCTGCGGCTTCCTTCTTGGAGGTCTCCGCATCGGCCAGGTTTGCGTCCACCATCTGCTGGCGCTTTGCGATCACGTCCTGAACAGGCTTGAACAGGAACTTGCGCAGCACCGCATACATGACGAGGACGTTCACGACGGTCCACAGCAGGTTAATATCCAACTTCAGCATTCGTCTGCGCCTCCGTTACTGACCCAGGAACAGGATGATCAGCAGTGCAACGACGAAGCCGAAAATTGCAGTACCTTCTGCCAGAGCAGCGCCCAGCAGCAGGTTGGTCTGGATCTTGCCGGATGCCTCGGGCTGACGGGAGATTGCCTCCGTTGCCTTACCCGTTGCGATGCCGATGCCGATACCGCCGCCAATGCCGGTCAGCGCTGCAATGCCAGCGCCCAGAGCAATCAAACCATTCATAGTAATAATCTCCTTTTAAATTCAGTAAATATCAATGGATCAGTCTTCTCCGCCCATGGTCTCTTTCATGAACAGCGAAGTCAGGAACACGAACACGTAGGTCTGGATCAGACCGTCGAACAGGTCAAAATACAGGCTGAACACCGCCGGGACGAACACAGGCACCACGAGCTTGATCAGCTCCATGATGACGAATGCGCCCAGCACGTTGCCGAACAGTCGCATGCAGAGGCTGGTGGGGCGGATGGCGATCTCGAGGATGTTCATAGGGGTCATGACCGGAGTGGGGGCAGCCAGACTCTTGAAGAAGCCCACACCGCCGCGTGCCCGGATGCCGGCACCCTCGATCAGGACGATGCTCATCAGCGCCAGCGCTGCGGTCACATCCAGATCCTTTGTGGGGGGCTTGACGCCGAACACGCCGATCAGGTTGCTGAAGGCGATGTAGATGGCCACGGTCATCAGGTAAGGCACATAGCGCCTGCCCTTTTCGCCCAGCAGACCTTCAAAGAAATTGGTGCCTGCGAGGTAGGCCATTTCCAGCACGGCCTGACGCTTGCTGATATGGTCCACCTTCAGGTTTCTGGTAAGCAGGATCGAGCCGATGGTGACGATGGCCAGGATCACCCAGCTGATGACCACGGATTCCGGGATCTGCAGTGGGCCGACCTTGACGTATTCGACGGTCAGCTCTTCCATCAATGCTTTGGTCAGATTATTCAATTGTTTTTCCTCCTTCCTGAAGAATAGGGTTCCGGGGGTAAGACCGCCGCACCGCCCCGGCGGCGCAGCGTCCTTCTTATCGCTCGAAGAAAAGGCGCAGCTTTGTGAAAAAAGTAAGGAAGGCGTTCGGCTTTGTCCGGTCACACCCTCCCTCCTGCACGGGTCACTTCGTCTTTTTTCGTTGTGTATGATAGTACGATTGACGAAAATTGGCAAGTAGCTTTGTGCACATTCTACATTTTAGGTGATTCTACTGCATTGATATATTAAAAAAGTTGTGCATCTTGTCTAACAAAACGCTCTTCACATGTACTTTTTTCACAAATTTCTTAGCTAATTCTTAGGTTTCGATGGCTTTTTCAGGGCATTCCGGGAAATATTTCCATCAAAAATGCCCTATTGTACATACTTTATATGCCCGATATATAAAATTCGTATAGGTGTCTCGTCTGGTATTACACCCGCTCCTATACATATTTATTATAACTGCATATCTAAAATCTGTCAGTCCGTCTGCTTTTCGCCCCGGCGGAACACCAGCCGGAAGATGGCACGGGCAAGCGGCCCGCAGTACAGCATCTGCCAGCACAGGGCCATGGGCATATTGCAGCCCCATGTATGCACCCAAGTACCAATCATTGGTGCTATTTTAGCACAAATCGATCTGACGCATAATACCCTGTGGACACTTTCTCCCGTTTTGCGCAAAATCCTCCACAAACGGCCCGGAACTTCTGGGCAGCTTTGCTGTGACTCTCCCGGCAGCCCTCCCTGCAGGGCACAGAGTTCCTCCCCAAAGGGCCCGATTGCCCGGGCACACCGCACAGAAAGCGGCATTTTGCACGTTCTATCTGCTGTTTTTCAAGAACTGCACAATTTTATATTTCTATCCTTGTGCACTCTGCGAATAGACAAATCAATCAGGAATATGTATAATAAAGCCAGAAACCAGAGAAGTACAGCAGAAGCTCAAGAGAGAGCTAATCCCGCTGACTTGAAGCAGAAAGGAGCGAGACCGATGGTCGATATGGAACCCGCACAGCAGGGACAGGCTGTCGGGATTCGCTGAGAAGCAAAATAGAGGCTCACCACAGACGGGATGTTTCCCCCGTATAAAAACACAACAAAAATGAGCCAGTCTTGAGCATCAAAAATGCGATTACACGACAACCTGTCGATAAACTTAACCCCCAGCGATTCAAATAGATCCGCCGGAGATGATTCCTATGAAGGTATCTTTTGTACGGAGAACATTATTTGAATAGCAAAAAAGGAGTTCTACCAATGTACTAAGTAGTTTGCCCCTGGCGAATCTAACTCGAAAGAATGTGGTAATATGAAATTCATCTTCCGAATCTCGGTGCCGCACTCCATCAGTTAAGAGAAGGGTCAATCCAATGTACTAAGTAATCAGTCCCCTTGAAATAGATTCTCAGTTTCCAGTAGTTTCTAAGGAGAGTCACCCTATGAAACGTTTACTCCGAAAATGAGGAACCCCAAGGAGAAGAGGCTTATGACTCCGAAGAAGTAAGTATCCAGCCGGACGAGGGCTTGCAACCGCCTCGTCCGGCTGGTTTTATTTTGTGCTGTTTTCACCAACAGTCAACGCCCGATTTGTGCAAATTTTACGCTGCGCGGTTGAATACCGTCCTTTGTTTTTGCACTTTTCTGTGGTATACTGTGGAAAAAGATGGGAGGTTCATTTCATGGAGTCGTTCGTTTCGTTTTCCACTCTGTTCAACCTTGTGCTGACCGTTATCTGGTTCATCTCCGGCATTCGGGATCTTCAAGGCAAAGACCCGTTCCTCGATCTGCCGTTCAACCAGTATCACCGCGACCCGGAGTATCGCGCCTTCTGGCAGAAAAAGAACGGCGTGTTTTACATGCTCAACAGCATCGCCTTTCTAATCTTAGCCTTCACACCTGTTACATCGCTGATTTACCGTATCATCTTCGGCATCGCCATCGTGGGAGACCTTCTTTATCTTGTTGCTTACGAAAGCTGGAACCATAGTGCGGATTGACAGCCGGAAAGGGGCCACCATGAATTTGAATCTTTCGGACTGGGATTGGCTGAACGCCGCGCTGGGTGTGCTGTTTTTGTACCGCGGCATCCGGGATCTGTACAATGGCACCGGCACCGGATGGAGCAGTGAGGACGAAAAGAAGCACTTCCGCAAATTTTACGGCATTGCTTCGATCCTTTGCGGTGCACTCTATCTGGTCAACGCCTTTCTTCCCAGGGTCGAGCCTCTGCACTCCATTTTGATGGTGGCAGCGCTCGTGTTGTGCGCTGCCCTGCTGATCTCGTATCTGTGCTATACTCTGAGCAGGGACGACAAAACCAAAAAGTGAGGGGTTGCTATGGAAGTCATCTGTGCGATCTTAACCGCACTTTTCGGCATCGGGTTCGGCATTTTTATGGCGCTGCATCCGGAAGATGCCATTGCCCTGCATGACCGTGGGCGGTATACGCAGGCACCCGAACCCACGGAAGAGTACATCCGGCTGACCCGGCTGGAGGGCATCGGACTTTCGGTGCTCTGTGCCGTGCTTCTGGTGGTGCTGCTGTTCGCACCCAAATAATACTTTGCAGCTTTCCTCTTGCGTTCGTTTTCTCATCCTGCTACAATGAGAAAAAACGCAGGAGGTATTTTATTATGGTCAAGCATGTGATCCTGTGGCAGCTGAAGGACGAGCTGTCCGATGCCGAAAAAGCCGCCGTCAAGGCAGGCATCAAGGAAGGGCTGGAAGGTCTGGCAGGCAAAATTCCGGGCCTTGTGGAAGTGCATGTCAACATCAACGGTCTCCCCTCTTCCACCGCCGACCTGATGCTGGACACCACCTTTGAAAGCGCCGAGGCCCTCAAGGGCTACTCCGTCCATCCCGCCCATGTGGCTGTGGCCGACGGCAAGGTGCGGCCCTACACCAAGGCACGGTTCTGTCTGGATTACGAAGTATAACCGGTTCGTTCCTCACTCAGAGTGCGTTTTCTTTAAAGAAAGCCCGGAATCTTTTTCGAGCATTTTTGCTCTGAAAGACTTCCGGGCTTTGTGCAGTAATTTTTCTAGGAGTTATTTTACCATCTTTTATTGTCAGTTCAGTAGGGGAAGGATTCTTTTTTGAAGTGCTTTGATGTTGCTTTCTGTTTTGATCTTATCCAGACTTTCCAATAAAGTCAGCTGGTCACTTGAAACGCTGTAGATGTAAAAATCCTCTGTATCAATTACCAGCATTGTATTCTGCCAGACTTTCTCCTGCGGCAAAGTCCGTTCTCCTTTTTGCAAGATCACCCTTTCTGCATGACAGTATTTTTTCAGTTGGTCATGCAGATGCGGCTCGGCATGAACATTCAGTTTCACTTCCACAAAGCACCACTTGCCGCCAAGTTTTATTGCATTATCCGCAAAGCCCGTTCTTCTCCCCTGCTGGTAACACTCACACTCAGCATAAAACGTTTTTTGCTGGCCCAGCACCTTCAAAAAGTAGTCCACATAAAATCGCCTGAACTGAATTTCCAGCGCAAACAGCCTGCGGTATTCCTGCGTAACATCCAGCCAGTTTTCCGGGTTGATTTTTTGCAGCGGCAGCGGAATCGCCCTGCTCTTTTTCAAATAGTCTGGCATCTCATTCTTTGCGCAGATGATCTTCTTTAACCGGTCGAAGTCGCTTCCAACGACCGGTGTAATGGCGCCTCTAGTTGAAACCGGAAGAAAATCCGAAAATTCCGAAATATCGATTGGCCGCTGTAAAACGAAAATTCTATCAATAGGTGCATAGAAACGACTTGCCCAATGAAGAACCTCATCCCCTTCCTGAGAATCATATTCTGTTCGTCCAGAAACACGTCCTATTGCAAAAATTTTTCCACCATACGATTTATAAAGTTCTCGTGCACGTTGCAACGATTTCCAAAGCCACTGATAATCTTCCTCTGAATATTCCGTTTTTTCCTGTTTTAGTTTTGTTTCCAGCATGGTAATTTTCTGGATTGCTGTTTTTGCATGGAAGAAAAATACGATATCTCCTTCGACAGCCCATCTTGGAGCCGTCCATTCTGTTTCGGCTACATTCAGAATTTCCTCTACATTGAACCAGTCCGCAAATTGCTCTAGCTCTTCCAGTGTCATGGGAAAACTAATATTGTCAATAAACGCCTGTACATTCATTTTTCCATCCTCTCCCAACACCCATTTTAACGTTTCCACAGGAAATTTACAAGCCAGAGTTGACAAACCCACCGTTTTTGCGTATTATAGACATAACAATGTAAATTGGCTGTGAAGAGAAGAGTACGCACCGTCTGCGCCTGACAGAAAGCCCGAAGGATGGAACCGGGCAGGCCGCGCGATGCCGAAGATGGTCTCGGAGCTGCGCAGGTGAAAATTGAGCCTGCGACGGGTGCGCCCGTTACCGCGCTGCGCCGTGCTTTTTGGCCCGGCAAAAGGCTGCGCCCGCAAGGGTGCGGCGAAGCAAGGTGGTACCACGAAAGTTACAGGCTCTCGTCCTTGTCCGGCTCAGTCCGGCAGGATGAGGGCTTTTTTCGTCCCCCGCCAAATCAGGAAAGGAAGAGTATCAACCTATGAGTGAGCACAAGACATTCTACATTACCACTCCCATCTACTACCCCAGCGACAAACTGCACATCGGCCACAGCTATACCACTGTCGCCTGCGACGCACTGGCACGCTTCAAGCGGATGCAGGGCTATGACGTCATGTTCCTGACCGGCACCGACGAGCACGGCCAGAAGATCCAGGACAAGGCCGCCGACGCCGGTGTGACCCCCAAGGAGTATGTGGACAAGATCGTAGCCACCGTCAAGGATCTGTGGAAGCTGCTGGACGTCAGCTACGACCGCTTCATCCGCACCACCGACGACTACCACATGGAGTCCTGCCAGAAAATTTTCACCAAGCTGTATGAGCAGGGCGACATCTACAAGGGCGAGTACATCGGCCACTACTGCAAGCCCTGCGAGAGCTTCTGGACCGACAGCCAGCTGGTGGACGGCAAGTGCCCCGACTGCGGCCGCGAAGTGTACGACGCACACGAGGAAGCCTACTTCTTCAAGACCAGCAAGTATGCCGACCGCCTGCTGAAGCTCTACGAGGAGAACCCCCAGTTCATCCAGCCCGAGAGCCGCAAGAACGAGATGATTGCCTTCATCAAGCAGGGCCTGCAGGACACCTGCGTGTCCCGCACCTCCGTGAAGTGGGGCATCCCCGTGCCCTTCGACCCCAAGCACACCATGTATGTGTGGGTGGATGCCCTGAGCAACTATATCTCCGCGCTGGGCTACGGTAACGAAAAATATCACGACTACGACAAGTTCTGGCCTGCCGACCTTCACATGGTGGGCAAGGAGATCCTGCGTTTCCACACCATTCTGTGGCCCGCCATGCTGATGGCTCTGGATCTGCCCCTGCCCAAACGGGTGTTCGGCCACGGCTGGCTGCTGATGAACGGCGGCAAGATGTCCAAGTCCGTGGGCAACGTGGTGGACCCTGTGATCCTGTGCGACCGCTACGGCGTGGATGCCATCCGCTACTTCCTGCTGCGTGAGATTCCCTTCGGCAACGATGGCATGTTCACCAACGAAGCCCTGATCACCCGCATCAACAGCGATCTTGCAAACGACCTGGGCAACCTGCTCAGCCGCACGGTCGCCATGTGCGAGAAGTACTTCGGCGGCACCGTGCACAATGTGGCCGGTACCGAGGCCATCGACACCGAGCTGGAGACCATGGTCAACGAGCTGACCGCCAAGGTCACGGCCGACATGGACAATCTGACCATCCCGCAGGCCCTGATGGAGATCTTTGCGGTCATCCAGCGTGCCAACAAGTACATCGACGAGACCGCTCCCTGGGCGCTGGCCAAGGACGAGGCCAACAAGGCCCGTCTGGAGAGCGTGCTGTACCATCTGTGCGAGGCACTGCGCGTGTGCGGCATCCTGCTGAACGCATACCTGCCCACCACCGCACCCAAGATGATGGAACAGCTGGGTCTGGACGCATCCGCTCTGGACCTGACCAAGACCACCTACGGCGCACAGGAGACCTACACCGTGCACAAGGGCGAGGCACTGTTCCCCCGCATCGATGTGGCAAAGGAAATTGCCCACCTGAAGGAAGAGGACGAGAAGCGCAAGGCCGCTGCCGAAGCTGCCAACAAGGCCAAGGCTGAAGCTGAGAAGAAGGCTGCCGCCCCCGCTGAGGAGAGCACCGTGGACTTTACCCACGAGGAAGAGATCGACTTTGACACCTTCTGCAAGGTGGAACTGCGCGTGGCCGAAGTGCGCGCCTGCGAGAACCTGAAGGAAAGCAAGAAGCTGCTGCACCTGACCGTGTTTGACGGCGAGCGGGAGCGCTGCATCCTTTCCGGCATTGCAAAGTGGTTCAAGCCGGAAGACCTGATCGGTAAGAAGATCGGCATTGTGTGCAATCTGGCACCTCGCCCCATGATGAAGGGCAAGTATGTCAGCGAGGGCATGATCTTTGCTGCTGATACCGCCGACGGCGGCTGCTCCATCGCTTTCTACGGCGACGACACCCCCGTAGGCAGCCGCATCCACTGAGCCGCCATGCAGGAAAACAAAACGCTTTCCCGCGCGGAATGGCTGGATAAGATCTTCGGCACGCCGGTGTTCGCTGTGCTGCTGGCCATCTTCTGCAATGTGCTGTGGGGCTCGGCCTTCCCCTTCATCAAGCTGGGCTACCGGCTGTTCTCCATTGATTCCAGCAGCACCGCCTCCATCTTCTGCTTTGCCGGTGTGCGGTTCATGCTGGGCAGCTTTCTGGTGCTGCTGGGCAGTGTGCTGCTGCAAAGCCGCCTGCCCAAGTTCCCCCGCGGCAAAGTGGCAGCGGAGTGCTGTGCTCTGGGCCTGTGGCAGACCACGACCCAGTACGCATTCTATTACATCGCTGTTGCCATGCTCACGGGTGCCTTTGGCGGCATCCTGAACAGCACCCAGAGCTTTCTGGGCGTGATCTTTGCCCATTTCATCTACGGCAACGCCGACCGCATGACCCCTGCCAAAACGCTGGGCTGTGTCATCGGCTTTGCGGGCGTGCTCATCGGCACGCTGGGCAACCACGGCAGCGGCAGCGGCTGGGGCGTGTTCTGCATGATGGCCGCTACCATCATCTTTACCCTGTCCGGCCCGTGGAACAAATCCGTGACCAAAAAAGCAGACAGCTTTGCCGTCTGCTTCATCAACCTGTTCGTGGGCGGTCTGGCACTGTTCGTGCTGGGCACTGTGCTGGGCGGCAGTCTCCATGTGCAGAGCGCACTGGCGGTGGTGGTCATGCTGTATCTGGCCTTCATCTGCGGGGCAGGCTATGTGCTGTGGGCCCTGCTGATGAAGAACAACCCGGTCAGCCGCATTGCCATCTTTGGCTTTGTGAACCCGGTGGTCAACGTGCTGCTGAGCGCCGTGCTCAACGGCGAACCCCTGTTCCGCTGGCAGTATCTGGCGGCGCTGGTGTTCGTGTGTGTGGGCATCTGGCTGGTGAACAAGGCCCCCGTCAAAAAGGAGGGCAAATGACCGGCCCCATTTTTGACACCCACGCGCACTACAGTGCCCGCGCTTTTGACGCAGACCGCGATTTCCTGCTGGACAGCCTGCCCGGCAAGGGTGTGGTGGGCGTGTGTGAACAGGCCACCCACTCCGGGGATGCACCCAAAGTGCTGGAGCTGGCGCACCGCTACCCGTGGGTGGTGGCAGCTGTTGGCATCCACCCGGAAAGCCTGCTGCCCGCCGCCGACTGCGGCGAGGAAGGCCCGGCTCCTACGGTCTCGGTGTACGGCGGGGACTGGGCCGCAGAGATGCGCGCTCTGGCCCCGTATTACGAGGACCCCAAGGTGGTAGCTGTGGGGGAGTGCGGGCTGGACTACCACTGGCCTGTGCCCAAGGATGCCCAGCTGGCCATGTTTGAGGCACACATCCGGCTGGCGCTGGAACTGGACAAGCCCATCATCGTGCACGACCGCAACGCCCATGCCGACGTTTACGCCCTGCTCAAAAAATACCAGCCCAAGGGCATCGTCCACTGCTATTCCGGCAGTGCCGATGACGCGGTGTGGCTGGCAAAGCAGGGACTGTTCATCGGTTTTGGCGGGGCGTGTACCTTCAAGGGTGCCAAGCGGGCGGCAAAAGCCATCAGCGCCCTGCCGCTGGAAAGCATCGTGCTGGAGACCGACTGCCCCTACATGGCACCGGAGCCGGTGCGCGGCACCCGCTGTGACAGCTCCCTCATCCGCTATGTGGGCGAGTATATAGCCCAGCTGCGGGGCATCTCTGCCGAAGAGGTGTTCCGCACCACAGCCGAAAATGCCCGCCGGGTATACGGGCTGTGATCCGTTTTTCGCAAGTTGTACAGGTTTTTCCCTGTGCTTCTGTATAAATCAACAATCAAAATCCAAACTGTTATAAGGAGAACCTACCATGAAAGCACGTATTCCTAAGCACCGCGAGTTCATCATCAACTTCCCCGACAGCATCGACCAGAACAAGGCCAACGAGGGCTGGGCAAAGCTGCAGCAGATCGTTGAGGACTACAAAAAGGCCCACAATGGCGCTTCCGTCTACGCCCCCACCTTCATCGAGGACTGCGAGGCCGAGGTGAAGAAGCTGCAGGAAGAGTACGGCTTCGAGTACACAGTTGAATACGTTCAGTAATTTCTGATATTTAAAATCCCCTCTGTGCATCTGCGCAGGGGGGATTTGCTGTTTCAGGGGGAACCGCTTTTCCCTACGGTGCACTTCCCCGCAAAAATACAGCCCCGGCAGACTGCATGGTCTGTCGGGGCTGTGCTTTCCTGTCCGGGTCACTTTTCCACTTTACTCAGCAGGATGCGGTCGTTGTCCAGATTCTTGCCGGCATTCTCGCGGAACTTTTCAAGCAGGCCGTCCACGGTCATCCGGCTGCGTTCCTCGCCCTTCACATCAAAGACGATGCGGCCGGAATCCATCATCAGGGTGCGGTTGCCCAGCTCCAGTGCCTGATGCATGTTGTGGGTGACCATCAGGCAGGTGATCTTCTTTTCAGCCACGATGCTCTTGGTCAGCTCCAGTACCTTTTCGGCGGTGGCGGGGTCCAGTGCGGCGGTGTGCTCGTCCAGCAGCAGCAGCTTGGGGGTGACGAGGGTGGCCATGAGCAGGGTCAGCGCCTGCCGCTGGCCGCCGGAAAGCAGTCCCACCGGCTGCTTCATGCGGTCCTCAAGGCCCATATCCAGCAGTGCCAGCTTTTCGCGGAACACTTCCTTGTCCTTGCGGGAGATGCGGGAGAAGATGGCGTGGGGCGCGGTGCCGGCACGCAGATAGGCCAGTGCAAGGTTTTCCTCAATGGTCATGTTGGGTGCCGTGCCCTTGAGCGGGTCCTGAAACAGGTGGCCGATGACCTTGCTGCGCTGGTGCTCCGGCGCAAAGGTGATATCCTGTCCGCCCAGCAGGATGCTGCCCTCGTCGGCGATGAAGCCGCCGGTGATGGCGTTGAACAGGGTGGATTTGCCCGCGCCGTTGGAGCCCACGATGGTGGCAAAGTCCCCGGCTTCCATGTGCAGGCTGACACCGTTCAGGGCCACTTTTTCATTGACCGTGCCGGGGTTGAAAGTCTTGTGCAGATCGTTCAGCTGAAGCATTTCCATCTTACTTTCCCTCCTTGCCGGTAGTCACGCGGCGGCGGCAGGCCCCATGCTTGCGCTGCTCAAAGGCGATTTTTTCCTTGATAGCCGGCATCGAAATGGCGATGGCCACGATGATGGCGGACACCAGCTTCATGGCGGCGGCAGGCACATTGAAGCGCAGCGCCACAGCTACGATAAAACGGTACAGGCAGCTGCCGAACACCACGCCGATGATCCGGCGCAGCATGGTGCGCTTACCAAGCAGAGTCTCGCCGATGATGAGGGAAGCCAGTGCGATGGTCACCATGCCGGTGCCCACATTGATATCGCAGCTCTTCTGATACTGTGCCAGCAGGCCGCCGGAGAGGGCGCACAATGCGCCGGAAATGCACAGGCCCACCGTAATGGTGAAAGCCGGGTTAATGCTGGAAGCACGCACCATGGCAGCGTTGTCACCGGTGGCGCGGATGGACAGGCCCAGCCGGGTGCCCAGAAAACCCAGCATCGCCGCACCGGCAAGCAGGATCATGGCCAGCGCGATGGCCAGCTTATACCAGCCGCCAAGGAAGCTCAGTGAGCCCTTTGCCAGCGAGAAAACAGTGTCGGTCTTGACCAGTGACATGGTGGAGGAAAAGCCCATCACGGCCAGATTGATGGTGTAAAGGCCGGTGTTGACGATGATGCCTGCCATGATGCTCTCCACGCCAAGGCGGGTCTGCAGAAAAGCCGTAACAAAGCCGGAGCACACACCTGCCGCCATGGCTGCGAACAGGGCCAGAATGGGGTGGCCGGTCAGTGCTACCTGACAGGCCACGGCGCAGCCCAGCGTGAAGCAGCCGTCAGTGGAAAGGTCTGCGATGTTCAGGATGGAATAGCTCAGGAACAGTGCCAGCGCCACCAGGGCATAGATACAGCCCAGTTCCAGCGCCGTCTGTAGGACGTTGAGCGAAAAGATACTCGCCAGCATGTGTGTGCTCCTTTTATGTTTCTTTTTGATTGGACGATTTAAAATGGCCTCCGCTTTTGCTCTGGCCATATTCAGCGGAATTGGGTTTTTATTCGGGATTCAGAAAAGCCTGCGGGCTTTTCTGAATCCCCTTTTCACGAGTAGGGTCGTGACGGAAAACGGCATTTGCAGCGCCGCTTTCTGCGAAAGCGCGGCGCTGTGGGCGGCGTCCTCGCCCTCTCAGGCGCTTACGCGCCAGCTCTCCCAAAGGGAGAGCCTCTGGCAAAGCTGCACACTTTGCAATTGAATCGAAAACTTTTTCTAAAGCCGCCAAAAGCTCCCCCTTCGGGGGAGCTGGCAAAACCGTCAGGTTTTGACTGAGAGGGTACTTTTTTAAGAGAAGTTCTCTGCGGTGGTTACTTCCACGATCTCGGTGCAGTAGGGCTTGAAGGCTTCCTTCACGGTGTCGAGGTCAAGGCCCAGCGCTTCGCAGGTCTCGGTGTTGATGGTGACGATGCCGTTATCAAAGGTCTGGTAGGGCAGGTCTGCGGTAGTCTTTCCGTCGCAGAGGATCTCTGCCACCATGTCGGCAGTGGCTTCGCCCAGCTGGACGTAATCCACGCCGTAGCCTACGAACGCACCGTTCAGTGCAAAGCTGTCGGCACCGGTGTAGTGCTGCACGCCTGCCTCGGTAAAGGTCTCGTAGATGGACAGCTCTGCGGTCATCACGGTGTTGTCGGTGGGGGTGAACACGGCCTTGACACCGGCGGCGATCAGAGCCTCAGCCGCCATCTGCACCTCAGCGGTGGTGGTGCCGTTCTTCTCAATGTACTTGATGCCGTTGGCATCACAGAAAGCCTTAGCATCTGCAATGGCCTGCGTGGAGGCATCCTGACTCAGGTCGTACAGCAGGCCGATGGTGTCAATGTCCGGGTTGACGGCAGTGATCAGCTTCATGATGGCCTCGGTGTTCAGTGCGTCGGAGGTGCCGGTGATGTTCTCCTCGCCGTCAAAGCCTGCAGCAGCGGGGTCGGTGACAGCAGAGTAGACAACGGGGATATCAGTATCCTCCACAGCGGCCAGCATGGTTGCGGCGGTGGGGGTAGCCACAGCCACGATCACATCCACGCCGTCCCCTACGAGGTCGGCACCGATCTGGTTCAGGTTGGACTGGTCAGCCTGTGCATTTGCGTAGTAGTCGGCGTAGTCGAAGGTAACGCCCTTCTCTGCCCCCAGCTCATCCAGACGGCTCTCCACAGATTCCACGATCTGGTTGAGGGAAGCATGATCCACATAGTTGACGATGCCAACCTTGAAGGTCTGGCCACCCTCGGCTGCTGCGGAAGCGGCAGCGGAAGAAGCGGTGGAAGATGCAGCCACGGTGCTGGAAGCGGAACCGCCGCAGCCGGTGAATGCCAGTGCAGAAACGGCGGAAGCAGCCATAGCGGCCTTGAGGAAGCTGCGGCGGGAGATCATGG
>OHQQ01000694.1_pt1 | contig 20050 bp, 16 predicted proteins | sample 1578211 | NCBI WGS metagenome assembly OHQQ01 (sample SAMEA3879539, study PRJEB24766) | human gut metagenome | biome: human-associated habitat; feature: feces | place: USA | collected 1985/1987
TCACCCTGCGCACCACCCTGATCGCAGGCTTCCCCGGCGAGACCGAGGAGCAGTTCGAGGATCTGTGCAATTTTGTCAAGGAAGTAAAGTTTGACCGTCTGGGCTGCTTTGCCTACTCTGCCGAGGAGAACACCGTTGCTGCCAAGATGGACGGCCAGATCGATCAGGAGACCAAGGACAAGCGCGCCGAACTGGTGATGCAGATCCAGACCGGTATCATGGCCCAGAAGCAGGCCGAAAAGGTGGGCCAGACCGTGCATGTGCTTTGCGACGGCATCGACGAGGAGAGCGGCCTGTATCTGTGCCGCACCACCGGCGATGCTCCTGAGGTGGACGGCAATGTGTGCGTTTCCAGCGAGGAACCGCTGTACCCCGGCCAGTTCTACGATGTTCTGGTGGACGACAGCGACCTTTACGATCTGTATGGTACTGTTGCGAAATAACAAATTGGAGGAATCTGTATGAATCTGCCCAATAAACTCACTTTGACCCGCATCCTGCTGGTGCCGGTGTTCATGGTCTTTGTGTCCCTCACCAGCCTGAGCGGCATCGCGGATGGCTCCTTCCAGCCGACGTATTACCTGATCGCAGGCATTGTCTTTGCTGCCGCCAGCTTTACTGATTTTCTGGACGGCCATCTGGCCCGCAAGTGGAACATGGTAACGGACTTCGGCAAGTTTGCCGACCCGCTGGCCGACAAACTGCTTACCACTGTGGCCTTCATTTACATGATGCGGGACGGCGTATGCAGCCCGGTGGTGCTGTGCATCATTCTGGCCCGCGAGTTTGCCGTGTCCGGCCTGCGCATGGTGGCCGCCGGTGCCAAGGACGGCAAGGTGATCGCCGCCAACATGTGGGGCAAGGTGAAGACCGTGCTGCAGATGCTGAGCATCATCTTCTACTTCTTTGGTATGTCCATTGCAAGCATGTCGGCTACCGGCGCAGAGCAGGGGGTGCGGCAGATCCTGGTAATCAGCATTTCCATGGTGCTGTGCTGGCTGGTGGCTGCCGTGACGGCCATTTCCGGCATCAAGTACCTGTGGGACAACCGCAGCTTCATCAACACCGCAAAATAAAGCGTTTTTTGAAAAAGGGCAGGGAGACCTGCCCTTTTTCAAATTTTCGAGGAAATATTACAAGACGGAAAGGCTTTCCATGAAAAAATTTGCTGATACAGTGCGCCGCCTGCTCTCTATCGCACTGAACCTGTTCATCGTCTGGGCGGAGCCCATTGCCCTGCCCATGAGCTGGGATTGGGGCAAAGAGCAGATGTTCATTTTTTACACCGAGGATTCCAACATCCTTTCGGCCTGCATCTGCGCCATGGTAGCGGTGGGCCAGCTGGTGTGCATCTTTACCGGCAGGGAACTGCCGCGCTGGCTGCACACCCTCAAGTACATTGCCACCTGCTGCCTGACCATGACCTTTCTCACGGTGGTGTTCGTGCTGGGTCCCATGTATGAGGACGGCAACGGCTGGTACATCATGCTGTGCACCGGCTCTATGCTGTACCATCACCTGCTCAACCCGCTGGCGGCCATCTTCTCCTTTGTGCTGCTGGAGCGCACACCGCGCCTGCCCCGCAGTACGGTCAAGTGGGCGCTGCTGCCCACGGCGCTGTACGGTGGCATCATTTTGTGGCTGAACATCCAGCGCGTGGTAGATGGGCCATATCCCTTCATGAAGGTGTATGACCAGAGCGTGCAGGCGTCGGTGCTGTGGTGCATCGCCATCCTGCTGATGAATTACTTCTATGCATGGCTGCTCTGGAAGCTGAACGGCGGGAAGAAAGAAAAAGCCTGACGATTTGAAATGCCCTCCGCTTTGCTCTGGGCATATTCAGAGGATAATTTATCTTTAATTTGCAGCTCCGAAAAGCCTGCGGGCTTTTCGGAGCTGCTTTTTCACAGGAAGGGCCGGAGCTTTCAGATGCTGTTTTTTTTTTTACGGCCCCTTCTGTGAAAAATGCAATACCGGACAGACCGCAGTCTGTCCGGTATTGCTCTAATAAAAAATAGTATTTCCGCTATTTATGCCCAGAGCGAAGCGGAGGGCATTCTAAATGGTTCTTGTGTTTTTACGCTACGGTGGAATTCTCTTCCAGCCAGTCCAGCACACAAGACTGCAGGGCGTTCAGGTGCGCACGGTTCTCACCGTAGGTGTCGGCATAGGTGCTCTCGGCATCGTCCAGCTCTTCCTGCGTGGGAGCAAGGCTCTTGGTCTCGGCCACGGCCTGAAGGATCAGGTCCTGCTTTGCCAGATGCTCAAAGTAAGCGTCGGATGCGGCCAGCATGGCATCGGCATCGGTGTAGCCCTGCGTCTGGGCAAAAGCATTCAGATCCATGCCGTAGGCGGTGGCGTACTGGTTGTAGTAGTTCAGGAACATGCGGATGTAATAGCTGGTGATCTCGCCGGGCAGCTCCTTGAAGGTGGAGTTCGACATCAGGTAGTCCACGATGGCGTTTTCATAGTTGGTGGCATACAGCGCATCGTTAAAGTAGCTGCGCAACTGGTCGACGGTGTGCAGATCATCGCTGGTGCCAAAGTTGGAGTCCACCCACTCGTCGGTCAGCTCAGGGGTCACGCTTTCGGAAATGGAGTTCAGGGTCACGCTGAACACGGCTTCCTTGCCGCTGAGGGTGATCGTGTTGCCCTCGGCATCGGTGGAATCGCCGTAGCCGTCCGGGAAGGTGACGGTCACATCAAAGGTATCGCCCACATTGTGCCCGATGATCTGGTCCTCAAAGCCATCGATGAAGGAACCGCTGCCAAGGGTCAGGTCGTAGCCGGTGGCAGTGCCGCCGGTAAAGGCCACGCCGTCCACGGTGCCGGTGTAATCGATGTTGGCAACATCTCCGCTCTGGGCGGCACGGCCGGTAACGGGCTGGGAAGAGGTGTACTGGTTCAGCAGGTTGTCCACCTGCTGCTGCAGTTCATCTTCGGTGGGGGTCAGGTCGTTCTCCTTCAGGGCAATGGAGCCGAAGTCCTCCGGCAGGGTCACATAGTCCAGCGCTTTGATGCCGCTCCAATAGCCGTTTTCGTCCAGACCATCGCTGTAATCAAAGGCCTCGTAGTCGAAGTCGGCAACAGAGCCAAACTGCGAGACGGATGCGGCAGCCGAAGAAGCGCTGTCGGTCTGCTTGTGCTTTGTCAGCATGAAACAGGCAAAAATGACGCACACCGCTGCGGCGATGGCCAGCAGGATGCACAGGAGTTTTTTGGTGTTGCTTTTCAAAAGAAATACCTCCATAAAAATCGGCCTGATGCACAGCAAAAGACCGGTACAGGCAGAACAGATACCCATTTATTATATACGTTCTGACGGCAAAAGGAAAGTTCTTTGCAAAATTTCCACAAATCCTGCGGCGGGTTTGTATCACTTTTGCCCGTCTATAGGCGCAAAAGTGACCAAAACCGGTGGAAATGGGCGGGCGGTTCTGTTACAATAAAAATAAGTGAGCCTTCCCGGGAACATAAGGCCCCTCCCTGAGGGGGCTGTCGAGCGTATGCGAGACTGGAGGAGTTCCTCCTTCCGTCATCGCTGTGCAATGGAGAGGGCGAGGACGGTAAGATATTGGAGGAAATTCAAATGGATTACAATAAAGCTGCTCTGGAAATGCACGAGACCCACAAGGGCAAGGTGGGCATCGTAAGCAAGGTGGAGGTCGCCACCCGCGATGACCTGTCCACCGCCTACACTCCCGGTGTGGCCGAACCCTGCCGCAAGATCAAGGAAAACCCCGACGACGTGTATAAGTACACCTTCAAGGGCAACATGGTGGCTGTTGTTTCCAACGGCACCGCCGTGCTGGGCTTGGGCGATATCGGCCCGGAAGCCGGTCTGCCGGTCATGGAGGGCAAGGCGGTGCTGTTCAAGGAGTTCGGCGGCGTGGATGCCTTCCCCATCTGCATCGATGCCCACGACGCTGCCAGCGTGATTGCAGCCTGCAAGGCCATTGCGCCCACCTTTGGCGGCATCAATCTGGAGGATATCAAGAGCCCTGAGTGCTTTGAGATCGAAGAAACGCTGGAGCGTGAGCTGGACATCCCTGTGTTCCACGATGACCAGCACGGCACTGCTATCGTCGTTACTGCTGCCCTCATCAACGCCCTGCGTGTGGTGGGCAAGAAGATGGAAGATGTGCACATCGTGCTGAACGGCCCCGGTGCTGCCGGTACTGCCATCATCAAGATGCTCATGACCGCCGGTGCAAAGGACATCATTGCAGTGGACCAGTTCGGCACCCTGTACAAGGGCTGCAACAGCGCCGAAGCCCACAAGAACTGGCTGGGTGAGGTGACCAATCCCCGTCAGATCAAGGGCGGCCTGAAGGAAGCACTGGAAGGTGCCGACGTGTTCATCGGCGTTTCCAAGCCCGGCATCCTGACCACGGAGCTGTGCAAGACCATGAACAAGGATGCCATCGTTTTTGCCATGGCCAACCCCACCCCGGAGATCATGCCGGACGAGGCCAAGGCCGGCGGCGTGCGGGTGATGGCCACCGGCCGCAGCGACTTCCCCAATCAGGTGAACAACGTGCTGTGCTTCCCCGGCCTGTTCAAGGGCGCACTGAGCGTCCGCGCCCGGGACATCAACAATGAGATGAAGCTGGCTGCAGCCTACGCCATCGCCGACCTCATCACCGATGCCGACCGCAGCGAGGAGAACATCATCCCCGGCGCGTTCGACCCCCGCGTGGCCGAGGCTGTGGCAAATGCCGTGGCAAAGGCTGCCCGCGAGACCGGCGTTGCCCGTCTGTAAGCGGAGGAAGCGTTTATGAGAACCATTTCCGCACAGGAGATCACGGATACCGTTGCACGGCTGTGCATCGAAGCCAACACCCGCCTGCCGCAGGACGTGCAGGCGGCGCTGGACAAGGCCCGGCAGGAAGAGCCGTGGCCGCTGGCAAAGAGCACTCTCGACCTTTTGTGGTCGAACCTTTCCGCCGCAAAAGAAGAAAACCTGCCCATCTGTCAGGATACCGGCATGGCCTGCGTGTTTGTGGAGCTTGGCACCGATGTGCACATTGACGGCAGCTTTGAAGCTGCCATCCATGAGGGCGTGCGCCGGGGTTACACCGACGGCTACCTGCGCAAGAGCATCGTGGCAGACCCTTTGCGCCGGGGCAATACCGGCGACAACACCCCGGCGGCCATCACAGTGCATCTGGTGGACGGCGAGGGCTGCCGCATCACGGTGGCACCCAAGGGCTTTGGCAGCGAGAACATGAGCCAGATCAAAATGCTCAAGCCCGCCGACGGCGTGGAGGGCTTCAAAAAGTTCGTGCTGGACACGGTGAAGCTGGCAGGCTCCAACCCCTGCCCGCCCATCGTGCTGGGCATCGGCGTGGGCGGCAGCTTTGACAAGGTGGCGTATCTGGCAAAGAAGGCCCTGCTGCGTCCGCTGGATGTGCCGAACCCGGACCCCTATTACGCACAGCTGGAGCAGGAGCTGCTTGCCGCCATCAACGAGCTGGGCATCGGCCCGCAGGGCTTTGGCGGCAGGACCACCTGTCTGGGCCTTGCCATTGAGCAGATGCCTACCCATGTGGCGGGTCTGCCTGCGGCGGTGAATATTTCCTGCCATGTGACCCGCCGTGCAAGCGCGGAACTGTAAGAGTCTCCGCCCTCTCAGGCCGCTTTGCGTCCAGCTCTCCCAAAGGGAGAGCCCTTGGCAAAGACGTAAAGTTTGCGTGGACTGCCAAGGCCTCCCACTTTGGGGGAGGTGGCATCGCGTGAGCGATGACGGAGAGGGCGAGGATGCCAAAGGAGAATTGCTATGGAATACAAAATTACCACTCCCTGCACGGCCGAGGATCTTGCCCCGCTCAAGGCGGGCGACACCGTGCTGCTTTCCGGCGTGGTGTACACTGCCCGCGATCAGGCCCACAGGCGGATGATTGAAGCGCTGGAAAAAGGCGAACCGCTGCCCTTTGATCTGACCGGCAGCGCCATCTACTACGTTGGCCCCACGCCGGAACGCCCGGGCCAGGTGATCGGCTCGGCGGGACCCACCACCAGCGGCCGCATGGATGCCATGAGCCCGCGCCTGCTGGACCTTGGCAATAAGATCATGATCGGCAAGGGCAAGCGGGACGATACTGTAAAGGCTGCTGTGGTGCGCAACGGGGCTGTGTATCTGGCAGCGCTTGGCGGGGCCGGTGCGCTGATGGCAAAAAGCGTGCAGACGCTGGAAGTGATCGCATGGCCGGATCTTGGCTGTGAAGCCGTGCGCCGCCTGATTGTGAAGGATATGCCGCTGACGGTGATCCTGGATGCCCACGGCGGCGACCTGTACCAGTCCGGCCCGGCGGCATATCTGGAAGCAAAATAATTTATCGCCTTTGCACAAAACGCGGCCGACTAAAAAACGGCAAAACAGCAGATTTGCGCAGGATAAATTTAGTTTGTTTTAACAAACTTCCGCGAATTGCTTGCACATCGGCAAAAAGTGTGATATCTTGTACTATATGAAACCGTGGTGCTTTGCATCCCGGCACAGACAGGAGGCAAACATACCATGCAGATCCACCAATCCGCAGAAGATTATCTTGAAACGATCCTTATGCTCACCCAGCGGATGGGCCGTGTGCGCTCCATCGATGTGGTCAATGAGCTGGGCTTCACCAAGGCCAGCGTCAGCATTGCCATGAAGAAGCTGCGCGAGAACGGCTATATCGCGGTGGACGGCGAGGGCAACCTGACCCTGCTGGCACCGGGCCGCGAGATCGCAGAGCGCATCTATAGCCGTCACCGTCTGCTGACCCACTTCTTTATGCAGCTGGGCGTGGACGAAAAGACCGCCGCCGAAGATGCCTGTAAGGCAGAGCATATCCTCAGTGAGCAGACGCTGGAAAAGATCCGCGAGCGCGCTATGGAGACCGACACCGAGCAGGGCTCTGCCCCGCAGTGACGGCAGAATGATTTGTACCGGCAAAGGGCCGCTGCACAGGAATGTGCAGCGGCCCTTTTGGCATTCTGCTAAAAAAACATACACAAAATTCGTCTGTATCAGGCATAGCTGACATATTGCGTTTTATCCCGCAGGTGCTATACTTTAGGTGTAAACCTGCCTTTTTGGCAGAAAAAACAACGAAAGATGGAGGATTTGAACCATGAGAAAATCTGGCATGCGGTTCATCAGTGCAGCGCTTGCGGCGTGCATGATGGCTTCTGTTCTCCCGGTGAGTGCATTTGCATCCGGGGGGGGGGACGGCGACAGACCCTGAAAGCAGCATAAGCACGCAGGCGGCAGTCACAGGCACGGTGCTGAAGGACGGAGACAAGATTAGCAGTGAGGGCGAATATATTCTGCGCGGTGATTACACGAAACAAATCATCATTGACAGCACCCAGCCGGTCACGATCAACATTGACGGCACCGTGAATTATACGGTAACAGGTGATTTGGACGTCACGAATGCATTGCTGTATGTCAAGAACGTCCCGGAGCTGACCATTAATGGGAATGATGGAAAGGTATTCGGTAAGGGAGCGTATCAGCGTTTTCTGTATGCGGAAAACAACCAGTCTACAATGAGGTTGACGGTAGAAGGTGGAACATATTTGGCTGAGTCCGACTATAGTAGTATCACGTTTTGTGTTGCCGGAAAGGACCCTGACGCGACAAATTTGACAAACGTTTTTTTGAATCATGTTACAGCCACAGGATCAGAAGCAGTTCACTTGGTTAACTGTGATGCGACGATTACAGGCGGTTATTTTTATGGAACCAATCCCCTCACGGAATATGAAGATGTTGAAGGAACACTGTATATTAAAAACGGTACGGTTACGATAGACCATGCCACTGTAGCGGATGCAGGTGGAGCCAATTTCAACTCTATTGCCAACGATGGAGGAACCGTTACAGTCAATGGCGGTGAATGCAAAGGTGAGATTTTAAATTCTTTTGATGCTTGGAGTGATAAAGCCGGAAGCATGACACTGAATAATGTCACCACAAAGCAGACAATTTATAACATTGCTGAGCTTACAATCAACGGTGGCACACACACCAGTGATGAGAAAGTAGTTTATACCAGCAATAGTCGGAACAATGATGAGTGTGTTGCGGTGACGCGAATCAATAGCGGAATATTCCGAACCAATGATGGCAGTTCTTGGGCTAGTACGATTGAAAATGGTTGGACGGGAGGAGAAACTTACATTAATGAGCAGGATGGTGGAGTAACGCTGATCGAGAACGATAATACGGATCTTGCGGCAGTGCTTTGCACATCGGGCACGGTATACGTTAACGCTGGTAAAATCTATGCGCCAAATGGGTGCGCTATAAGGACATCTGATTACTACTATGGCAGTGCAGAAATCAACGGCGGTTATATCAGCGGCAAGTACGCTTTTTACGCAGCAAAACGCGATTGGAACGATGAAATGTCTGCCACACAGATCAATGGCGGTGATCTTTCGGGCACGGAAGCCGACATTTATCTTGGAAAGAGCCGGAGAATTGATGTCGGAAGAGAGTATTCCGATGAACTGACGGTTCTGGTAGAAGACCCCAGCAACGGACGAAAAATTACGATGGAAACGCCGGACGCAGGTGACGGCAGTTACGATCCCTATCAGCAAAAGCTTAAACTTGTCAGCCTGAATCCGGGATATACAATTGGTATGGGAGAGCAATTCCCAAATAGCCGAGAATACCGCTGCCTTGTTGCACAGAACACTGTTACCGCCCAAAATGCAACGGCAAAAGCAGACCTTGGCGAGGGCGAGAAAACCCTGACAACGAGCGACCTTGTGGAATGCGGAAAACCGGTGACCATTACGGCCAACGCTCCGGCTGCGCCCGCAGACCCGGCTGCAGACAGCCCGGACACCGTTTTTGCAAACTGGGAGACCCAGAATGACCTTGAGATTCTTGGCGATGCCACCGGCAGCACGGTCAACGACTCTACCGAGCACGAGCTTACCTTTACCATGCCCTCCGGGCCGGTAAGCGTTACCGCTGTGGACCAGTACAAAATCACCATCAAGGGCGGCAAGAAGTGCGGCGACAACGTCGAAAATGAGGATGGCACCTACTACTATTACGCAAAGGCAGGCGACAAGGTCAATCTTGCATTTGCCGGTGCAAATGGCTCCCGTTGGAGCTGGAATACCGCCGAGCTGCCGGATGGCGTTATCAATGCCACCGACGATGAACCGGCACATTTTACCATGCCTGCCAACGCTGTGACCATTGAAGCTTCTGCTGAGAGCAAGCCGGTCATTCCGCGTGCTTACCGCGTGCAGGTGCAGCTGCCCGCTGATGTTGCATTTGCGGAAGATGCTGCTCCCGTTACCGTGTCTGTTCCGGACACCACGGGCACCGAAGAGAACCCGAAGCCCGACCGCACCAGCACCACCGCACTTTTCGCAGAGCTGGAACAGCGCGTGACCCTGAAGATTGATGCAACCGCCCTGCCGGATGGCTATACCTTCGGCCAGTGGGTCGTGACGCAGCTGCTGCCCGAGCAGACCACCGTTGAAGTGGATGCCCCCACCGCAGAAACCACCACCTTCACCATGCCCGCAAGCCCGGTGACCGTCACCTTTACGGTGAACGCCCCGGTAGAGCCGGAACCGGACCCGGAACCCTCCGGTGACGGCGGCGCAGGTGCCGTCATCGCCGGTGCCCTTATTGGCGGCACGGCCTATCTGCTGGGTACCCGCGCATGGCTGGAAGGCACCTATGGCTATGTGCCCGCCAACCGCATGGAACTGGCTCTCGGCCTGTGGAAGCGTGCCAACTGCCCGGCACCGGTAAGCACCGAGCTGTACGCAGACATTGAGCAGAACGATGCCGACGCACAGGCCGCTGCCCGCTGGTGTGTGGAGCAGGGCCTGCTGAAGGACTACCACGAGCAGAACGACGACGGCACCGAGACGGTGACCTTCAAGCCCGGCCGCTATGTGGCACGTCCCTACGCACTGACCCGCTGGTATCAGCTGGAAAAGCTGCTGGACGAGCAGCAGGCTGCGCAGGCGGAAACCCCTGCCGAAGCCCCGGCACAGATCTCTGAGACCTGAACGCTATAAGCGTAAAAACAGCCCCCGCCGTTTTCACGGCGGGGGCTGTTTTGCTCGCTGGCGCGTTTGCGGCGCTGCCGCTGCGATTTTGCCCCTTGCATCCGGGGTGCGGGTGCGGTATTCTTATAAAATCAGAAGGTTTTTACCGACGAACCGGGGGAGAGAAGAGCCATGGATGCAGACGAGATCCGCACGCTTTTGGGCGATAACATTTTTGAGCGGGCCAAGAAATACCGCAAGCGCATCCAGCAGAGCGCCTGTACCGTGAACGCCGATGGCGTGCGCCATATTTCGGCCATGGTACAGGGCAGCGGCGGCAGCTATTACTATACGCAGGCATGGCTGCGGGAGAACGGCAGCTTTGTCAGTGCGTCCTGCAGCTGCCCGTATAACCAGAACGGCGAGGGAACCTACTGCAAGCATATCGGCGCATTGCTGCTGGACGATGCCGAAAAGAATGCCCCTGCACCGGCGGCAAAGCCGGATGCGATTCCCGGTGTTGTGCGCGGCGCGGCGGGCCTTGCCCCGGAACCGGCCCGGCGGGACAGCTATGCCTCCGGGCTGGAAATGCTGTTTGGCAAAAAGTGGCACGGCGAAACGCCGGTGTCGGATCACGAGGCCCGCAGGCTGCTGGATACCTACAAGGAAGCAGCCCTTGAAAACCTTGGCGTGGACGAGACCGCCCAGCGCACCGGCTTTGCCCATCTGGAACCGGAGCTGACCCTCGTGCCCGGCGCACAGCCATGGCTGCGGCTGCGCATCTCGGACGGCGGGCGGCAGTATGTGGTAAAAAGCATCCCGAACCTGATGGAAGCCGTCGAGATGGGCAAAAGCGTCAGCTACGGCAAGGCACTGGCTTTTGTGCACCGGTGGGATGCCTTTGATGAAGAGTCCCGTGCGCTTTTGCAGCTGCTGCGCCGTCAGGTGAACGCAAGGCAGAGCATGGACAAAGCCGCCGTGCGGGTGTACGGTGGGGCCGAACAAGGCCCGGCGGGCGGCATGATCCTGACCGGCGAGATCTTTGATGATCTTGTGCAGCTGTACGAGCATACCGGCTTTTTGGGCGGGTACGAGCTGCGGGAAGGTCTGCCCGTCATTACCATGACCGTGGAGCGCCGCCGCGGCGGTGTGCAGGTGGAAGGCAAACCCGCACTTTCCGCTGTGCAGGGCCTTGACTATGATTACCTGTTCAGCGAGGATACGCTCTGGCGGCTGCAGCGGCCCGGGTGCACCCGCATCCTGCCCGCATTGCAGGCGCTGGGCGGCAAAAGCCTGTTCTTTACCAGCGCAGATGCCACGGCCTTTTGCAGCTATGTGCTGCCGGAGCTGGGCAGCAAGCTGAACATCGTGGACCCGGAACGTCTGCTGCTGAACCAGATTCCGCTGGAACCGGTGGTGCAGTTCTATCTGGACGCACCGGACAGCTTCCGCATCGAAGCACACGCGGAGTTTTTGTACGGGGAGGATAAGGTCACGCCGTTCGTGCCGTCTCCGGCAGGGCTTTTGCGGGATGTGCGCGCCGAGAGCCGGGCAAAGCGGCTGCTGGCCTCTTATCTGCAGCCCGGTGTGGGCGGCAGAGAGGAAGTGTACGGCACCGCTGACGAGGACGAGATCTACCGCATGTTGGAGGAGGGCGTGCCGGCCCTGCTGGCCGAGGGTGAGGTATACCTGACGGATGCCTTCCGCAGCCTGCAGGCCGCGCCGCCTCGCATCACGGTGGGCGTTTCGGTGCACGGCAGTGTGCTGGATCTGGAAGTGGATACCGGCGAGTTCCCGGTGGCAGAGCTGAAAGACCTGCTGCGCTCCCTGCACCAGAAAAAGCGCTACCACCGCCTGCGGGACGGCCGTCTGCTGCGGCTGGACGACAGTCTGGAAGGGCTGGACGAACTGAACGATACACTGGAACTTTCCGGGGCCAAGCTCAAGAGCGGCCACGCCGAGCTGCCGCTCTACCGTGCACCCAGTCTCGACTGGGCGCTCTCGGGCCAGAACGGCCTGCGTTTCAACCGCGACGATGCGTTCCGCCGCATCAGCCGCAGCTTTCACGCCGTGAAGGACAGCGAGTATACTCCGCCGGAAAGCCTGCACAATGTGCTGCGCAAGTACCAGCGGGATGGCTACCGCTGGCTGCGCACGCTGGACGGCTACGGCATGGGCGGCATTCTGGCCGACGACATGGGCCTTGGCAAGACCGTGCAGGTGCTCAGCTACCTGCTGGCCATGAAGGAAAGCGGCCAGCGCCTGCCCAGCCTCATCGTCTGCCCGGCATCGCTGGTGCTCAACTGGCAGGAGGAATGCCAGAAGTTCACGCCGCAGCTTTCCTGCGTGGCTGTGGACGGTGACGCTGCTCACCGGGCAGAGCTGGCAAAGCAGTGGGCGGAAGCCGACCTTGTGGTGACCAGCTATGACCTGATGCGCCGGGACGAGGAGCTTTACAGCGGGCAGCAATTCTACGCCTGCATTCTGGACGAGGCGCAGGCCATCAAGAACCACACTACCCAAAAGTACAAGGCGGTGTGCGGGGTGAACAGCAAAGTGCGGTTTGCCCTTACCGGCACCCCGGTGGAGAACCGCTTGGGCGAATTGTGGAGCATCTTCTCCTTCCTGATGCCGGGGTATCTGCCGCCCTACAAGACCTTCTGCGCCCGGTTTGAAAAGCCTATCGTGCAGGAGGACGACAAAGACGCACTGCGCCGTTTGAACCAGCTCACCGGGCCGTTCATCCTGCGGCGCATGAAGTCCGAGGTGCTCAAAGAGCTGCCCCCCAAGACCGAGAATCTCCACCGCATCGAGCTGGACGAGCAGCAGCGCAAGCTCTACCTTGCCGCTGTGGTGGACGCGCGGGAAAAGCTGCGCGCTGCAAAGCCGGAGGATAAAATGGCGGTGTTCGCGGTGCTCATGCGCCTGCGGGAGATCTGCTGCGACCCGCGCCTTGTGGCAGACAACTGGGACGGCGGCAGTGCCAAGCTGGATGCCTGCATGGAGCTGGTGACGGCTGCTGTGGAGGGCGGACACCGCATCCTGCTGTTCAGCCAGTTCACCTCCATGCTGGAACTGCTGGCAAAACGGCTGGACGAAGCGGGCGTGAGCCACTTTACCCTGCAGGGCTCCACCCCAAAGCCGGTGCGTGCAGAGCTTGTGCGCCGGTTCAACAGCGGCGAAGCGGACGTGTTCCTCATCTCGCTGCGGGCGGGCGGCACCGGCCTGAACCTGACGGCGGCAGATATCGTCATCCACTACGACCCGTGGTGGAACGTGGCTGCGCAGAATCAGGCCACCGACCGCGCCTACCGCATCGGCCAGCGCAATCCGGTGCAGGTGTACAAGCTCATTGCGCAGGACACCATTGAAGAAAAGATCGTGGAGCTGCAGCAGGCAAAGCAGGATCTTGCCGAGACGGTCACAGGCTCGGCAGACGGAGCAATCCTGTCCATGAAACCAGAGGAATTGCTGCAGCTGCTGCAAGAGGAATAAAGAGGAGAAAACATCATGAAAGTCTGGGATCTGCACTGCGATACCCTCAGCGAGCTGCGCAAAGCCGAACATACGGGCCGGCCCAAGAGCTTCGCGCAGAACGATCTGCATATCGACCTTGAAAAATTACAGAAAGGCGACTATCTGCTGCAGTGCTTTGCAGCATTCGTCAATCTGGGTGACAAAACGCCCGGAGCGGACCCGCTGGTGACAGCGCTGGAAGAGATCGACCAGTTCAAGCGCATCATGGCGGCATACCCGGAAAAAATTGCTCCGGTGTACACGGCGGCGGACATCCGCCGGAATGCTGCGGCGGGAAAGATCAGCGGGATGCTCACCATCGAGGAAGGTGCCTGCTGCAAGGGCAGCGTGGGGGTGCTGCGCCGGATGTATGAGCTGGGCGTGCGCATGATGACCCTGACATGGAACCACGAAAACGAGCTGGCAAGCCCGCAGCGGAACCCCGGCGGGGTGCTGGTGCCCCAGACCGAAAAGGGCCTGACCGGGAAGGGCTTTGAATTTCTGGCCGAGATGGAACGGATGCACATGATCGTGGATGTGAGCCACCTTTCGGACAAGGGCTTCTGGGATATCGTGGAGCACGGCACCCGGCCTTTTGCGGCCAGCCACTCCAACTGCCGTGCACTGGCACCCCACACCCGCAACCTGACCGATGAGATGATCCGCGCCCTTTCGGAGCGCGGCGGCATTGCGGGCCTGAACTACTATGCGCCCTTTCTGGACACCGACCCCACCCACCCGGAAAACTGCCGCAGCACGGTGGAGCTGATCGCGAAGCATGCGGGCCACTACAAACAGGTGGGCGGTGCGCAGATGATTGCCCTTGGCAGCGATTTTGATGGCATCGATGGCCCCCACCAGCTGGAAAATGCTGCCTTCCTGCCGCTGCTGGCGGATGCCCTGCGCAAAGAGGGCTTTACTGAGGACGAGGTGGAAGGCATCTACTATCGCAATGCCATGCGCTTTTTTGAGGAAAACCTGTAATAACAACGGAGAATATGCCGATATGGATAAAAACATGACGCTGGAAAAGCGCATTGCTGCGGAGCTGTACTGCTATCAGGGCAAAATGAGCGTGTTCGTGGACGACCTGCAGGGCCATACCGTGGAGGTTGGCGCGGACGAAGAATTTGAGACGGCATCCACCATCAAGGCGTTCATTCTCGCTGCATTGTATTTGCAGGCGCAGCGCGGCAAAGCAGACCTTGCCGAAGAGATCACCTATGAGCAGAGCCAGTTCGTGGACGGCAGCGGTATGCTGCGCGCGCTGGGCGTGGGCGCAAAGCTCAAGGTAAAGGACACCGCCACCATGATGATCATTTGCTCGGACAACATCGCCACCAATATGATCATCGACTATCTGGGACTGGATACCATCAACGCCTGCATCCGGGAGCTGGGCTTTGCGCATACTGTGCTGCACAATCCGCTGCACTTTGACCGCTACCGCCGGCTTGGCACCACCACGCCGCGCGACTACGCGGCGCTGTTCGCCCGCATTGCAAAAGGGAAGCTTGTCAGCCGGGAAGCCAGCGCGGAGATGCTTGCCATCCTGCGCCAGCAGCACTACAACACCATGCTGACCCACGACTTCCCGCAGTATTACCTCGACTGCGAGGAGACCGGCGCGCCGGAGCTGATCTGGGTGGCCAGCAAGAGCGGCAGCATGAACGCCTGCCGCAACGACGGCGGCATCGTCCACACCCCCTACGGCGAGTATGTCATCGTGCTGATGAACAAGGATTTTCACGATATCATCGAGTACAATGAACACCCCGCCATGGTGTATGGTGCCCGCGTCTCGCGGATGATCCTGGATCAGGTGCTAGCCTGTGAGGGCCGACTGTCCCTGTCCTGAGACGCACGTTCTCCCAAAGAACAAAATTGGAAACATAAAAGGAATTATAACAATGGGTATCACGCTCTCGCCATGGATGATGGCGTTTCTCGTTCTGATGACGGGCTTTGCAGGCTTTGTGGATTCGGCAGCCGGAGGCGGCGGTCTTATCAGCCTGCCGGCCTATCTGTTTGCCGGGCTGCCGCCCCACTACACCTATGCTACCAACAAATTCAGCGCCGCCTGCGGCACCACTTTTGCCACAGCCAACTTTTTCAAAAACGGTGCGATGAACCTGAAGGTGGGCATCCTTGCAGCCATTGGCAGCTTTGCGGGCAGTGCACTGGGGGCGCATATCGTGCTGCTGCTCAGCGATGAGCTGCTGCGCACCATGATGTTCCTCATCCTGCCAGTGGCGGCGGTGGTCATTTTGTGGCAGCGCGACCTGCCGGACCAGAACCGGGACGACGGCACCCTGAACCTGAAAAAGATCCTGCTGGCGCTGGGCATCGGCTTGGGCATCGGCCTGTACGACGGCATCGTGGGCCCGGGCACCGGCACCTTTGCCATCATTGCCTTTACCACCCTGATGGGCTTTGACCTGCGCACCGCCAACGGCAACGGCAAGGTACTGAATCTTGCCAGCAACTACGCCAGCCTGTTCACCTATCTGATGAACGGTCTGGTGGTGTTCCACATCGGCATCCCCTGCGCCGTCAGCAACATTCTGGGCAACCTGCTGGGGTCCCATTTCGCCCTGAAAAAGGGTGCGCGCTTCATCCGTCCCATGATGCTGGTGGTGCTGGTGCTGCTGCTGGGCAAGCTCATCTCGGACGCAGTGCTGTGAGCGCCGGGCGCGCCAGAGGCTCCCTCTCCGAGGGAGCTGGCAAAACCGTCAGGTTTTGACTGAGGGAGTTTGCGCCCGTTTCCCGCTGCAAAAAACAAGTCGGGCAGCCCGCAGGCTGCCCGGCTTTGCTCGGATGATCTTTTTTCGGTGGTCGCTTATTCCAGCACCAGCCCTTTGTCAAAGAAGGCCAGACCAAATGCACCGGGGCCTGCGTGGGTGCCGATAACGCAGCCGATCTGGCGCACCAGCGGTTCGCCCATGTGCAGATTTTCACGGAAGTAGTTCTCGATGGGCTGCACTTCCCGCAGGCTGGAAGAATAACCGGCAACAGCGGCAAAGTCCGGGCTGATGCCGCCCAGCTCTTCGATCTTCTTGAACAGGGCCACATAGGCACCGGGCAGGCCGCGGGCCTTACCGGCCATGGCTACCTTACCGTCCTTGATGGTGATGAGGGGCTTGATGCCCAGCATCCCGCCCGCGACGGCCACAGCGGCAGGCAGACGGCCACCCTTGCGCAGATACTTCAGATCGTCGATGGCGGCAACCAGATGCAGGTGCTCCTTGGCGTGCTCCAGATCGGTGGCGATCTGCACCAGCGTCTTGCCTGCGTCACGCAGCTGCACGGCCAGACGCACCAGCAGCGATTCACCCAGACACACGGTGGCACTGTCCACAAACAGCACGTTGTCTACATTGGCGAGGTCTGCGGCCAGCTTTGCGCACTGCCATGTGCCGGACAGCTCGTGGGACAGGAAGATGCCAAGCACTTCGTCCCCGGCGGCAGCGGCTTCCAGATAGAACTTCTCGAACAGCTCCGGGCTGGGCTGGCTGGTGGTGGGCAGCTTGCGGCAGCTGGCCAGATGGGCATAGTACTCGGTTGGGGTCATGTCGATGCCATCCCGCAGGATGCTGCCATCCTCCAGCGTCACGTTCAGAGGAATCACGGTCACGCCCAGCTGCTCGGCTTCGGCGGGCAGGATGTCGGACGCAGAATCGGTGAGAATACGGATCATAAAATACCTCCGGATTTCCGGTAAAAACAAATTCAAGTCATGTTTCCCGACGCTTTGCAATAAAACGTCGGGAAACATTATACCAGAATCCACAGGGAAAAGTCAATTACCTGAGCAAAAATTGCTTCGCCCCAGCGCAAAATACTTGCGTAAAAGCCGCTGCTTATGATAAGATAGGCGCTGAGAACCGCACGGCAGGGAGGGCAGGCCATGGAGCAAAAGGCAAAAACAAGGGCGCTGCTGGCTGCGTTCGGCTGCGCACTGACCTACCTGCTGGCAGGCAAAGTGCTGGCATTTCTGCCTGCCCCGGCGTGGGATGTGCGGGCGCTGAGTTTTGTGCACCACTGCATCGCTGCACCTGTCGTGGAGGAACTGGTGTTCCGCGGGGCCATCCAGCAGCTGGCGCAGCCCTTGGGCAGATGGCAGGCCGCGGCGCTGCAGGCGGTACTGTTTGCGGTGCAGCACGGCACCCCGGCGGGCATGGCGTGGGCGCTTGGCTGCGGCCTTGTGCTGGGCGCACTTCGTGAACGCACCGGCAGGGTATGGCCGGGAATGCTTTTGCATACATTGAATAATCTGCTGGTTTTTGCAGCAGGATAAAGGGGAACCTATGACCGATTCTGAACTGATGGGCCTTGCGCTGGAAGAAGCCCGCAAGGCGGCTGCACTGGGCGAGGTGCCGGTGGGGGCCGTGGTGGCCCGCAACGGCGAGGTGGTAGCTGCCGCCCACAACACCCGCGAGACCGAAAAAAACGCCCTGCATCATGCAGAGCTGCTGGCCATTGATGCCGCCTGCAAAAAGCTGGGCGGCTGGCGGCTGTGGGAGTGCGAGCTGTTCGTCACGCTGGAGCCGTGCCCCATGTGCGCCGGGGCCATCATCAACAGCCGCATCCGGCGGGTGGTATACGGCGCGGCAGACACCAAGGCGGGCTGCTGCGGCAGTGTGACTGACCTGTTTGCAATGCCCTTCAACCACCACCCGGTGGTGGAGCAGGGGCTGCGCGCAGAGGAAGCACAGGAGCTGCTGCAGGCGTTTTTCAAGGATCTGCGGGCACGGTTTGCGGCCCGGCCGAAGTGGAAACCGCCTGTATGACCGGCATGGAATATGAAGAAACCGTAAAAAAGTGGAAGCTGCGTGAAAAAGTAGGCGGCTTCCACTTTCTTTTTTCGGCAAATTGTGCTATATTATTTAATGGTGTTTTGTCGAAACCCATCTTATGCAGCTGTCTGCCGCGCCGAGCACCGGACTTTGACCGGATAAGAAATGGACGCTGAACGGACGGCGATGGGCCGCACAGACATCTCCTGCACGGCATACCTTTGCAGTGCAGAGATCACGACAGGAGGACTATACTCTTGTACGAAGATGAATTTGAACTGACGTTCAATCTGTCGGGTGAGGAGCCGCAGCCGGAACAGGCTGCACAGGAGCCGCCCGTACCGCCAAAGCCAAAGGCGGCATCACCCGTGGTGGACGAACCCACCCGGGTGATGGTGCTGGAAAAGCCCCAGCCTGCGCCGCAGTCGGAAATGCCGGAGCCTGTGCAGGAAGAGCCAGAGAAAACACCTGCACCTACCGTGCAGGCAGCAGCCAATGGCCGCTGTGTGCTGATCTCCGGCGGCGACCGCGGCATTGGTGCCGCTGCGGCCCGGGCGTTCTATGCGGCGGGCTACCGCGTGGCGGTGCTGTACCACAGCAATGCCAAAGCCGCTGCAGAGCTGGAAAAACAGCTGCCCGGCATCACCGCCGTGCAGTGCGATGTGGCGTCCCGCGCCAGCTGCGAGCTTGCGTTCCGCACCGCAGAACAGGCACTGGGCCGTGTGGATGTGCTGGTGAGCAATGCGGGCATCGCCCAGCAGAAGCTGTTCACCGACATCACCCCGGAAGAGTGGCAGCATATGCTGGACGTGAACCTGACCGGTGCGTTCCACCTGTGTCAGCTGGCGCTGCCGGGTATGATCCGCCGCAAGGCCGGACGCATCCTGACCGTGAGCAGCATGTGGGGCCAGACCGGCGGCAGCTGCGAGGTGCATTACTCTGCAGCAAAGGCAGGCCTGATCGGCCTGACCAAGGCTTTGGCCAAAGAAGAAGGCCCAAGCGGCATCACAGTGAACTGTGTTGCGCCCGGGGTCATTGATACCGATATGATGGCAGCATTCACCGCCGAGGATAAGGCCGCGCTGGCCGAAGAGACCCCTGTGGGCCGTCTTGGCAGCGCAGACGAAGTGGCGCAGCTGCTGGTGTTCCTTGCCGGCGAGGGTGCGGGCTACATCACCGGTCAGGTGTTCGGCGTGAACGGAGGACTTGTGATCTGATGCGCAGGAACACTTTATTACAGGATTTCCCCCGGCGGGAGCATCCCCGGAGCAAGAAGGAGAGAGCAAAATGGGCATGACTTTAAAGGAACTGTTGACGAAAGGCGAAGGCACCATTTCGGCCAAGGAGGCCAAGGCGCTGGCTGCACAGTGCAGAATGGATGAGGAAACGCTCTACACCCTTCTGGAAGAACGCGGCATCAAGGTTCTGGAAGAGGATGCAGAGCCTACGCTGGATGTGGACAGCATCATGGCCGAGGTCGAGAATGCCGAGAACAACAACGATGATATGGGCATCAGCGAGGACGAGGAAGAGCAGAGCGAGGAGAACCCTGCAGACCTGAAGGCTGCCATGGACGAACTGCTGGACGACCCCGTTAAGAACTACCTCAAGCAGATCGGCCAGATCCCGCTGCTGAGCGCGGAGCAGGAGGTGGAGCTGAGCCGCCGCATCCATGCCGGTGCCGAGGCGGCGCACATCCTGCAGGCCGACCGCCAGAAGTA